>Ga0123342_1000674_pt1 | contig 55087 bp, 36 predicted proteins | sample Turbeawhitnodule_FD_89960 | JGI IMG/M metagenome (GOLD analysis project Ga0123342, IMG submission 89960) | Root nodule microbial communities of legume samples collected from Mexico - Turtle bean Mexico white nodule | ecosystem: Host-associated > Plants > Roots > Nodule | place: Mexico: Nepantla...
TCCCACTTTTTTTGTTTCTGCGAAGTATATGTTTCTTGCTTTTTTTTTTTTTTTTTTTGAGAAAACAATCTTTGCTTTTTTGCCCCTTTTATCTTCCCCTCCCCCCCCCCCCCCCCCCCCCCCCACACACACACCCAATTTATCATAACCAGAGTGGTTCATTGCAATTTTCACTGCCTCCTTATTCCATTCAGATGACTCTGAACTGCACAACTTGAAACATGTCTTCTTTGTCTCTTTTGTCTACCATCTCAAAGCCTTGTTTTTCATCCATTACCCTAGTTTCAGTTTAATCACATTGATGTTATCAGGCATCTTGATGTATGTGATATTAGATTCTGAGGAATGCAGCTGCACACCATGTTCTCTTTTTCTAAGGTTATCTTCTCCAAGGCTTCAATATGTTGCTCCATCTCACCAAATTATGGGTATGGTTGATTGGACAAGTTGTTACAAACCTGGAAACAGAAGAATGAGAATTTAGTGAGATTGAACAGAAGAGTATAGGTTAATGTTCTTGAGAGAAGGGGGATGTAACTGTTCCTACACTGGTGGTTGTTAATAAACAGATACACTAGCTTGAAGTTTCGAAGCTCTAACTGCTTTCTGTCCTAAGTGTTCAGTCATTCTAGCTTTGCTGAATGACCTCGGCAGTTTTTTCTGAAGATTTGCTTACAGTTATGTTCAGTAAACACGATGCATGATGTTTCTGGACAGTGGCAATGCTATATAAACATCACTTTACGTAATATAAAATCTCAGATTGTTTTTGTGCCCATTTACCTAACTATCTTGCACTAAATGGAATGCATTAGCTCTGCATCATGTCTTTAGTCGTCAAGTAGCATTATCTATTTACAGAATTTGCAAAATCAAACTGTATTATTCTATCTACAATGCAAAACATTTTCTTAAGTAAAGCTTTCCCTAATGTTTAACTGTTTCAATTATACCTGATAATTCCAGCACATCCATGGGTTAGAGAAGGAGGAGAAGCATCGGAGATTCCTATTGATATATCCGTTCTTAGCAACATGCGGCAATTTGTGAAATATAGTCGATTGAAACAATTTGCACTCAGGGTAAGAGAAATTAGTTCTTGACTTTTCATGACAGAAGCATGGAACTTTTTGACATCCAGCTTTTTTGACAACTGATTACTGTTGGAATATATGGAAATATCTAATCATATTTTAGATTATCCTTTTAAATTAGTTTCCCTATTTCTTCTTTATCCCTTTGGATTAGTTACCATATTTCTTTATCTTATCAAGATTTATTTCCCTAATTAGCTAGGATTATGATTTGTATAAGGTTAATGCTACAGGTTTTAGGATTATATGAAACACTTAATTTCAATAATTACCTACCTGCAGGCATTGGCTAGCACACTTAACGAAGAAGAGTTGGCTGATCTAAAAGATCAATTTGATGCAATAGATGTGGACAAAAATGGTTCTATTAGTTTGGAAGAGATGAGACAGGTAGTGTTTAGTTTACTGGCTTTTTAACCAACTTAAATCTAAAAACATCACTTTTCTATTGATGAGCAAATTATTCCCCTAAACATTTCCCTACTTTAGTCTAAAGGAAAGATTTTGTGCAGGCTCTTGCGAAAGATCTTCCTTGGAAGTTGAAAGAACCACGAGTACTAGAGATATTGCAAGCGGTTAGTATGTTTGATCTTTTACAAGCAACAAATGTAGTTTTGTTTGCTGGCAGCTTCTTCTCAACCTTTATTCTATGTCTAAAATTACGGAGTTTCTTTGGTAATTGATAATATTTCATTTACTTCTATGAAGATATATGTGGCTTCCCCAAATTACACTTTTCTACTAATGCTGCTTTGTCATACTCTCTAGCTTGCAAAAATAGTATAATTCAATCTTGTGTAAGCAGATAGACAGCAACACTGATGGGCTAGTGGATTTTAGTGAGTTTGTAGCTGCTACATTACATGTGCATCAGTTGGAGGACGACTCTGATAAGTGGCAGCTACGGTCACAAGCTGCTTTTGAGAAATTTGACATAGATAAAGATGGCTATATTAGTCCAGAGGAACTTAAAATGGTTGGTATCAACTTTTGTAAAGGCCCCCACTCATTTATTGCGAAACTTTCTCAAGAAGATTCAAAATAGTTCTCTTTTAGTTTACTATCCTTATAAGTTTATGATTTTTTGGGTGAGGGGTATCTGCTTCTCAGTTTTAGGCGGTGCACATTTGTAAAGATAACGTAGTTGCTATTACTAATATTCCTTTTTGGCTTTTCAGCATACAGGCTTGAGAGGCTCCATTGATCCTTTGCTGGAGGAAGCTGATATTGACAAAGACGGAAAAATCAGCCTATCAGAGTTCCGTAGACTTCTAAGGACTGCGAGCATGAGTTCTCAAAAGGTTTCAAGCCCAACTGTCTATAAGCGGAGAATCTAGAATAGAGGCACTTCCGAGACATAAATTTGGAGATGCGAGTGGAGTTCCTCTTAGTAGTATCTTTTGTGTGATTTTCCTGAAGCTCTTAAGATTATCTCTTCTTTTATGCAAATTTTAATCACTCATCTGTGCTGACAATCTGTGAAACTCCACACCAGTTATTGACTGCGGTATCCCCTTTGCGGTGATTATGTCCACAATTTGACGAGGACTACATCAAGAGGTGTTTGGTAGAGTTTATGTAGACCATGCGTGGATGGGCTTCAGGTATTGCAGTTTCAGCAGTATCATTTATGCGTGGATTGACTTCTTGTATAAATAAAATCTTCTGGCCAAAAATGAAAAGAACAACACTATAAATGATGAAATGAAATACGGATCAGATTCTGTTTTTTCTCACTGTTTTTCCATCTCTTTCTTATTTTCTTTCCCTGCAGAAAGCGAATGCACCCTGCTGTTCTTAGTAAAATGATTGTATAAATTTGGTGTACTGGTTTGTATCTGAAATGTAATTATGTATAGTGCTCATCTCTTAAGAATTAGCGGGAAGATGCCGTAAGAGGGAGTGGTTGAAGTCTTTGATGACTTGAGTTCTATGTACTCTAGACACTAGACATTGATGCGATACAGACATTGACACGCAGATACGTATAATTTCTAAAATGTAAGACATAAAGATACAAATCTATATATTATATAATTATAAATTATATAAATTGGTAATAAAGATTTATGTACACAATTATATGTTTCAGTTGTTTTTGTGGCAGAAAGATTTTTTCCATGACTGATTCAAAATGATTTGTTCCTTATTTTTATAATCATAATAAAAATTATATAATAAGTTTGAATTTTTAGAAAATTAATGTGTTTCTTTTCTTTAAAATTGTATTAAAATCATGTTAGAATCACAAATATTTTTTAAATTAGAAACTTCACGGATACGTGTCCTACGAGTATTGGTGTTTGATACGTGTGTTTGACACGGACACGCCATTTAAGAGGCGTGTCCGAACCTCATAGCTTGTGTTTGCTCTTAGTTATGTGATAGGTTTCCTTTCGTAGTAGAAGCGAGAAGTAGTCGGGATGTCTTCTGTATTTTACATGAATCTTTTGTTATATCATATTTTGTCACCTTCAAACAGAATTGGATAGATTCTAAATGATTTTAACTATCTTATAAACTCAATAATAAGTTAGAATTTATATCCATTTATATATTATAAAATGTTTGAATATCTTGTCAATGTCATCTCTTATATATCATAAACAATTCATTGTTAAAATGTAAGCCTTGGGATAAACCTAGGACACTTTTTGGTCTGGGAGCGAAAGATAAAAGGTAATATTAATTTTGAGGATACTAATAATAGATCCAAGTAAGATTAAGTTTGAGGATACTAATGGATTCTGTAAACCATAGTGAGGAGTATGAATATTATTTTCAACTAATCCAAGTTATGCGACTGTATGTACCCTACAAAAATGTACAGGGTTTGGGGACAATTTTGTCATGTTTTGTAAATAGAGGCATTTTGTCAAATAATAAGGGACACCCTCATAAAACTTGTTTACAATGTACTTAACTTTTAGTATTTCTTTAGATGAAGAGATGGAAAGTTAGGTAGTAAAAAAAGAAATAAACTAAGAAAAAAATTAAAAAAAATAGGTTGTTTAAATTAGAAGAGAGTGGAAAGAGAAGAATAATGAATAAAAAACTTAACTGAAGTTATTACTAAAGTGTCTTTGTTTTAAAAATTATATAGAAATAAAAGGGAAATGTAAGGTGTGTAGTCATTGTTCTTAGAAATAGAAACATAATTGATTATATTTTTTAAAAGAATGGTATATGATATCAATTGTGTAGGTCTCTCTTCACATTAATTTTTTCATTTCATAGAAGTGCAACTTGTATGGGTTTTACATGTTCACTTAACTCTTCTTCACACAAGAACAAAATCAAATGTGTCACACCTTCAACAATTTGTCTTCTTCCTTTCACTTCACAATACCAACTATCATATTCTTATCTCAATCATTCTTTAGTCGTAAAAGAAAGTATCCAATGAAGTAATTAGTAACATTTTCACAATACTAGTTGCCACATTCACAATTTAACAAGATTAATCACTTGAATAACATGAATATATATGGATAATCTTCAACTAGCCTTATGTTACTTAAATATTTCTAAATATTGTAATGAGAATTTCCTTCTACCATGAATTTACAAGGTGTGTTGGTCTATAGACAAATTTATGTAATAGGTATAATTTGTGTATGATTAAAAAAAATCATTTAAAAAAAATATAATTTCTCTATTCTAAAATCGTGTAAAACTGACACATTTTACTATGAGATCAATACAGTTTTAATTAAACATTAAAGTGGTAAAGACAACTTTAATTAACATTTAATTAAAATTGTGAAAGATAAAAATGGTTTTTAGTTAAAAAAAAATATTTGTATGGAAAAAAATTATGTAATTATCCCAAATTAATAGGAAAAAATATTTAAGAAAACTAAAATTAGAATGGTAATTCTTTTAATAGAATTTATGCTGTCACAAAATAAACAAAAGCAAAAATACTTTAAAAGGAGTGTATACTAAAAAATGGTATTAACTATATAATATGTTATTGATATTTTTCTTAACAAAATCATCGATTTGGTATTTTAAATAAATATCTTAGTTCAATAAACATAATAAAATACATATAAAATTGAGAATTTGACTAAAATATTATAAAACAAAATTCAATTTACCAATAATTACATCTAACAAAAGATGACAATATAGTATAAAAATATTTGGAATTGCCCTACTTTTGTATTTTCTTTTTAAAAAAAATGCACAAATAAACTGTTTCTGCATTGTGTAGGAGAAGAGAGAAGAGGAAGGGTACAGAGAAGAAGGGAGAAGAAAATAAATTTGTTTGAAAATGTAAATTGTAATGTGTGAGAGAGAAGAAGAAAGTGTGGAAGAATGAAGATAGTGAGTTACAACGTGAATGGTCTCAGACAGCGCATAGCGCAGTTTGGGTCTCTCCGGAATCTGCTAAATTCATTCGACGCCGACATCATTTGTTTTCAGGAGACCAAACTTCCGAGGCAGGAACTTACGGCGGATTTGGTCATGGCTGACGGTTACGAATCCTTCTTTTCCTGCACCCGCACCTCTCAGAAGGGCCGAACGGGCTATTCCGGTGACCACCCTTACTTAGTTTCTTATTTTCTTTTTTTACAGACTATATTGTTGTTTCTTTGTGTTTTAGATATCAATTGCTGGTTAGCATATCAAACACATTCTTTATTATTGTTTAAAATTTATTGGTAATTAAAAAAATACTAGTAACACACTCTTTCTCTCCCTCTCATGGATTAGGATTGATTAAGGGTTTACACAACTTTTGTTAATTAACTTTTACTGATTTTGTAATTTTCAATACATTTTGATCAATAAAAGAAAGTGGAAGAAGAGTGTATTATCTTATAGAAAAAATTCCAACATTATGGTACCATATAAGGTTGGTTCTATCTTAAAGGAGCTAGTCTCTCCATCATGGTGAGATAAGTTTCTAGCTTATTGGCACCTCACCTTGTCTCAAACAGGATTGTCTAAAAGGAGGAAATTTATGGGAAACAAAAAACAAGATTACATTATCATGAGTGAAACCTATTTGATAAGAAGTAAGACTCCACAATTTCTTAATTTTTAATAAAATTTTATTGAAGTATAAAGACCTTTTTTGAAAGAGTGTGGTACAAAGTGTCTAAATCATACTTATGAGGCTGTATACTGTGTTGTGTGTGTGCAGGTGTTATTACATTTTGTCGTGTAAAATCAGCATTCTCTAGTAATGAAGTGGCATTGCCACAAGCAGCAGAAGAAGGCTTTACTGGACTTCTGAAAAACTCTCAAACTAGCAAAGATGAATTGCCGTTCATGGCAGATGATCTAGAGGAATTTTCAAAAGATGAGCTTATAAGTCTTGATAGTGAGGGGCGATGCATTATCACGGATCACACTCACTTTGGTGAGTACAAGAGAAAAAAATTGAAACTAGTTGTGTGAAGCATGATACAGTAGTGTGATTAAATAAATATGTTTATATTTGTTTTGACACATTGGATACCTGTGTTCAGTTCTTTTCAATGTGTATGGGCCTCGAGCTGCAAGTGATGACACAGAGAGGATTCAGTTTAAGAAATTTTTTTACAGTGTATTACAGGTATTTGAAATGTTTATGTTAATGGAATCAGTAAATGATGCGACTAAATTCAAAAGTTAATAATTAGAATGTATGTTTGAAAAGTTTGAATAGGTTCATCCAATTGCATCATTGCTAAGAAGATGTGACCTGAACATTGTCTGTCTATTAGAACATGTTCAGAGTGTAAGAAACTATAAAGCTAGTTTTCTTAAAGTAGTATTATTACTATTTATTTTGTTTTACCTATAAATTAATATGATTCAATGAATATTAAATATCAAAAGAGGAAAGGCTATCTCTTAAAAAATAGGATCTGGCATAGTTTGTGTTTGATGTTCATTTCTTGTGTCTCTGTTAAGTTTTTCAAAACTGAAAATTTTCATTTCTCTTGTTTTCTGGTTGATTGATGTTGATAGTCTCTTTAATAGAAAAGATGGGAGTATCTCCTGCATCAAGGAAGGAGAATATTTGTTGTTGGTGATCTCAATATTGCCCCATTTGCAATTGATCGATGTGATGCAGGACCTGATTTTGAAAATAATGAGTGAGTTTACTACCTGAATTCTATGAAGTATCTTTGGTGGTGTTAAATCTCACATGCTAATAATTGTCTTAAATTTTTTTCCTGAATTTATATGTAGATTTAGAAAATGGTTCAAATCAATGTTAATTGAAAACGGCGGTCAATTTTTTGATGTCTTCAGAGCTAAACATCCAGATAGGTATGGATACTCTGTTTTGCTAAATATCAAAATCAATTATGATGTGTTGGTTTCTTCTGGAAAACTTAATGATATTGATACTTAATGAGAATTGCCTTGACAGAAGATGGAGATTGGAGAATACTTCTTAAAATCATTTTATTCAATATGATCAGTATTAATCTTGTTACATCATATCTGTACATTTCGAGATTGCATGCAGAAGGGAAGCATACACCTGTTGGTCGCAAAATACAGGTGCTGAAGTATTTAACTTTGGGAGTAGAATTGACCATATTCTTTTTGCCGGTTCATGCTTACATGAATCATGCGACCATAGTTTTGTAAGATGTCATGTCAAGGAATGTGACATTCTGACACAGTACAAACGGTGTAAGCCAGAAAACACACCGAGGTAAAATGCAAGCCTTGTATGTGAAATCCTAAGCTCTTTTGCCTGTGAACCTAGATGGTTATTATTTTCATGGATGTAAATGTTATATACTTGGTGAAACTTAACATGCCCTTGTGTTTTGGATCTTTTGACATTACACATATGAAATTTGCAAAGATTGTACTTTCATAACTTGTTTTATCTTTTTCTTTTTCATAGTTTTCCATCGTATTTTTTTAATAGACTTGTTTATTTTGTTTTCAACTCATAATGTGGTTATTCACCTCTACTCTGTTAAATGGTTCAATATTTGAATGCATATGTGCTGCATGTGTCTTTCTCAATGTTAGGATAAAACTTAGCTTAATGATCTGATCAGTGCCCATAGGTGGAAGGGAGGGCGCAGCATTAAACTGGAAGGATCTGATCATGCTCCAGTTTTTATGTCTTTACATGAAATTTCTGAGGTCTCTCTGCATAGTACTCCTTCCTTATCTGCTAGATATGTTCCTATGGTTCACGGCATACAGCAAACTCTGGGTACCAAACATGGTTTCTTCTTTGGATGAGTCTCCGTTTATACACAATTTTTGTTTCTGAACCTTTTCTTGCAGTGTCAGTGTTGATGAAAAGGAAAGTTTCTGAACAAATTAAATCATGCAAGATGGCACCTGAAGACGATGCAATGGATGTTACTTGTGAGGGAGAAGAACCAGTTAACAGAGCTGCTTCATCTGCAACCAGTCCAAATGAATGTCGTTTTCCTCCAAGTCAGGTTTATAAAGGTAGCATTTTGAAACCAAATGAACTTTCCAGAGGTTCTTCTCAGGAGGCTGTTTCCAAATCACTAAATGAAAGTGAAAAATCAGTAATGCACAAGTGTAACAAACCCCACAAAAAAGGTAGAAATAGTCAATGGTCCCAGCTCTCACTTCGGTCATTTTTCCAAAAAAGTACAAATCTTGACAATGACGTCAATGGCTCCTCATATACTGATTACTCAAGTAGTCAGGCTGAACCTTCTCAACCCAACCCTCAGTTACATGAAACTCCTACAGTGTCTGATCACAGTACCAGTCCCAAGCAATGTTCGTTGGATACTGATGCATGTGATCAGGATTTAGCTGGGCCAAAGGATAGTTCCACTAAGGAAGAAAAGAGTAATGTGGCTTCATTAGAGTGGCAAAGAATACAACAGTTGATGCAGAATAGTATACCTATTTGCAAGGGCCATAAGGAACCTTGTATTGCTCGGGTGGTGAAGAAACAAGGACCAAATTTTGGCCGAAGATTCTATGTTTGTGCTCGTGCTGAGGTAATCTGTTTCCATTGAGTGGTTTCGGGCTCTGTGCTTCTTACTCTTTGACAATTATTTTTCTGCATTGAACTATAGTTTTGTGAGGTCTCAACTCAATCCATTGTCAATCCAAGAAATATAGTCACCTGTTAAAATTAAACAGTCTTGATCTTTTAGTTGATTTCAAGGTTGTCAAAGTCAATAGTTTATGAAAATTTGTAGAGGGTTGGTAAACTAGATTCGTAAACTCATTAGACTTTACCAAATTACCACGATGCAGCAATTTAGTTTTAGGTACTAAGTTGTAAGGTCATATATTAGGACCAAAATGAGGATTCAGTCTTGTAGGATTCAATCTATATAATTGCATACTTGCACCATACAATGACACAAGAAAATAATCAGCATTCCTTGTTTTAAGGGAGGGATTGGGTTTTAATGACCTATCTTCGACCTTGTGTTTTTTGGGTTTGTCATTTCTTAATTTGTGTAACACCAACCTATGATAGGTGGTGAATATTAACGTGATTTCCACTTTCAGGGCCCTGCGTCTAATCCTGAAGCAAACTGTGGTTACTTTGGATGGGCTTCTTCAAAGTCTAGGAATAAATAATGCAAGAGAATGGATGATTGATTAACCCTCCTCGTCAACTTTCTTTCATAACGACAATGTGGAGAGGAAATACCAGTTTTGCATGATTATGATCATTACCAAGTTCCTTCAAGGAGCTGTCTCTCATAATCTGTCCACCCTCTAGGCAAGTATTCTTCTAGGTTTCTATACAATTCTGAATTTTTGTTCTGTACAATCAGCTATTGCCACCAAAACTCTCTTTTATTGGTATTGAAGATTATAAAATTGTGAATGAAGATTATTAGATGGTAAGTTTGATCCACATAATTTTATGGTTTTGAACAAATTTTGACCAATAGAAAGAAATCGATTAGCAAAATCTAAACATTTTAGTCTTGTTCTATTTTTAAATAAAAGAAAGACAACAAGATCAATAAAGCTAAACAACACCAACTCATAACTAGTCACGGTTAATAAATAAGTTAAGGACTTGCTATGGCTAATAAAAAACGTTCTTACTAATCTAACTATAAATTTAAGAATCACATTTATCATTATTTAAATCAGAAAACTCTTCCTCAATTAATTTAGGATATTTTCCAAACTTAGTCATAATTTAAATTAGAACAACTCATTGTCAATCACTCTACGTGTTTGATGATATATTAGAAATTGGCACGTGCTTTATATTGTGGAAATATTTAGAGTAATTTTTCAATGAATTAAAAAACATTTACATTTCATTATATTAACCAGAAAATATTTAATAAGAATCTATTGTTATAAAATTATATAGATTTAAATACTATTAAATATGAATAGATTAACTACATATTGATGTGATATAATAGAAAAAGTTAACCACACCTATAATACATTTAAAAAAATAATTAAATATATATTTTTTCTTTAATTTGTTAAGATGGTTTTTAAGAATAAAATCCTAATAGAATTTCAATTTTCACATCAGACAACAGCTCATTCATCAATCATTTGGAGCTCATTCAGTAGACAATATTGCAGACTTACAGCTACACAGATCCATAATCATGTATACTCTTCTTTCGGTTCATTATACATTGAAATATTTTTGTTATATTTCCTCTTATTTTATATGAACAAAATTAACTAATTTCACCTTTAATAAAAATGGTAGTTGAGTTTATTTAATATTCTTGATTTCATGAGTAAATTCCCTAAATAACATTAAGTACAGTGAGCATTTTTTTTTCTTTTTATAAATTCCCGCAAAATGTCTTGCCCTCATCATTTAAAATCTCAAACAAAATCTGAATGAAACAATTTGTTCGAAAAGTGAATTGCATGTTTTTATACTATTTTAAAACCGCCAAATGCATTGGTTATGTATCTAAGGCAAGTTATCTTCCACGCATTATCAAAAGAAACAATAAGATAAATCAGATAATAAAAGAAACTGAGTATTTTGTCCATTAACTTGCATAATAGAAGAAAAAGTTCATTAGCTTAAAAAACAAGTCCATGCCACGGAGTTGCAAAACGCGGTCTTCTTAAAATACAACGTCCAGAAGCAGAGAATAAAAAATGTATGTTCAACTAAAAGAGAAGAATTTCTACAGTTCCATGATCTTTTTTTTCTTTGTACAAAAGGAAAGAGAGACAGATTAGAGAAACATATACAGGAAGAGTTGAAGTGACTCAGTACAATTCTTTAGCTTGCACCCTCCAGTAAGATAAAAGAAAATTGTTAATTCTTAAGAAACTTCAACCCAGATCATGCCACAATTGGAAAACATTACCAAGATCCGGTGATGATGAGTCTCAGATACCACTTTCAATTTTAAAATCTGAAAGAGTGGCAGATTCTCGAGCCTCAACTGTTGATGGTGCTTCCTTCTTGTCAAACCCAAAAAAGGAGCAGTTCTGAAATGCATCCAGGCTGCTTGCTATCAAGCGATTCAATCCACTAAGACTATCACTAAAAATTAGATCTTCGGTATGGTACTTAGTTGATGATGGCATATCCAAATCCAAAGGTCCCAAGGAATCAGGCTGCCACATGATAGAATAAAAAATCACAGTGAGAAATAAAGTCAGACGCACTGTATATTAACTGTTCAAAGAGTTTTTGAAGATCAGATTAATTATTTTGTTTGATAGTTCAGAGTAGCAAAATGTAAATATGTTGGTAGTAACTCCCTAACATAAGCTTCCAACGAATTGTCTTGATGTAAGTGAATCTAAACAGCTACAAAGAAGCCGTGACTTTGACATTAAAACTGAAGTATAGAAGAAAAATACCCAATATATATCTGTTAGCGCAGTAAAATCCTTTCCTAAATGATCCTGGATATCTGCGTCAGACTCGGAACTGTTGTCCATAGGCAAAGGGTCTGATTGAACAAAATCTTCCACAAGCCTCTCTCTTTCGGGTGAGAACTGCAATAAATACCATGAAAGTTAAAATTTCACTTCGCAAGCAATATCTAGTAATAACAATTAAGATGCTCTACCTCGTCCAATTTCTCAAAGCTTCTTTCAGGAACCTTGTTCTCAGACTCTAAAGAAGCAACTGGAGACAAACAAGGACGATCTACATGAAGAATAGGATCTTTTCGAAATAAAAAGGCATCACAAGTTTCTTCAGCATCCCAGATGGAAGACATATGGGCTGCCAGCGATGATTGTCCCATCTTGTCTTGGTGTCTAGATATGTGAGCAGCAATAGCAGCATCAAAAGAATCACTACTAAAAGGAATTTGCTGAATATCATGACAATTCTCAGCAATAGGAGGATTGATGCAGTCATCTTCGAGATCCTGGGACACTCCTGAAAGTAGATCCCCCACACTAATGTTGGTAAGGCTGTCAGCCCATTCTCCAGCGGACTGTCCTGTTCCACTGCTTAATTTTAACTCATCCTGAATACAAAGAACTTGAAGTTATGGAAGTTGATTATACAAATAAAGCAATTTAACTGACCAGATAAATAGTCTGGTTAATGTATACCACTCGACCAGGAAATGCTTAATTGAAATGTACCAATCTAAACAGGAGGGAAGATATGCCCAAGATCACAATAAATGAGAAAACTTATTTCATTAGAGCCAACAAAGTACAACAAAGCAACCCATTAAGATCCTATGGCACAAGCTGAAAGTCTAAAGTGAAACTACAGGGCTAATAAAAGAAACAAATTGAGAGAATTAAAATTACCAAGTCTTCTAACTGCGTAGTTACAGCTCCATCCCTAACATCTTTTTCATGCCACAATGAGTTGGCTGTAGGACGACGAGATTCCTCAGAGCTTGTATTTGGGTGAGCATTGTTGCCTCTAGTGTTAGGCACATCAGGTGAAGAGGTCATAAGAGTATGATTTCTGTTCATGGATATTCTGCAATCTTCAGAGAGCTCCAAGGAATGACTATTAGTTGATGGTGTAAGAAATGAAACCGAATTCATAATCCGATCCTTAGAATATACACTACTTTTGGATTGTGTGAGCATGGAGCCGGATGCTACAGTCACTTGCATATTTAATAACCCAAGTTCAGTATTGGAGAACCAACCATACCTTCATAAAGATAAGTGAATATGATCATTACAATGTAACTACACACTAAAACATACACAGACACTCCTGCTTAAGGTGTCAGGAGTGTCAGGTACAATTTCAGCATGATTACACAAAACAACTTATGTCCAGCGTTGCTCACTAGGTGTTCTAAACATTTAGAAAACTGAAATAAATATAAATACAATATATATAAAAAAATAATGTCCCTTATCTTTTTAGGTTCATTATCATAGGATGAAGGAGAATCAAACTACACTAAATAATGCCTCTTTGTCATCTTGTCAGGTTCATTATCATGGGAAGGTGAAAAATTAAATTTTGATAGTCAATTCAAAATATTTGCCATGTTGGTCATATTTTTTCTCTCTCTAATTGATGTATGTGTATGTCTGCATATGTCCCAGTATCCTACATTTTGGGTATCAGGTGTTGAAATATCTGTCAGAGTCTGTGTTTTGTTGCATAAGTTGGCCAAAGTACAGGCTATGGGTTTCTCAAAGTGAAAAAAGAGGAAAGGAATTTTTTTTTCTACAAACACTAGTCACGTTAACATTTGTACAAGTATTGCACGTGAAAATTTTGATTACAAACAATTTTATCTATATATTGAAGCCAACGAATCAAAAGCTAGGAATTGGATATATTCAAATTATATTCTATATATCTTAGCAACTCAGTTGGCTTTCCATTCATAACATTTATTGTATGTAAAGATCGCTCAAAACTTTTTCTTGTTTATATAACAAATGGATTTTCACAAGTTCTTTTATCTAAGCAATTATATTACGAACATTACAATTAAATCAACTGTCTTACATATCTCTATTTAGTTACTTCAAATATAACAATACACCAAGAGGGCAAGATAAAAGAGGTACCTTAACCGAAATATGGGTGGACTTCCAATCATAGCATATATATCAGCTGCACTCAGAATAGATTCCTGGGTCCATCTCTGATAATTAACCAAGTTTTCCCTCTGAATACCATAAGGAAAAAGCATTAATTCTCCAACTGCTATGCTTGAATGACCCCATTTACGGTTTAGATGTTCCAAAATTGATGATATCTTCTTTCGAGTACTAAGTGTAAGCTCCAGGTGTGGATTATGCTTATCCTAAAAGGAAAAGAAAAACATATATATAATAGTTTCCAAAAGCCCTTATACATTGCTACAGTAAGATGTTCATTGATTTTCTTTATTCTCACCACTTCCAATGCTCTTCGAGTAGGTTCGTCGATTGGGAATAACTGGAGCTTAAGTTTCATATTATTCACATTGTTATCAACAAATTGATTTTGTGGACATGTGGGTAAAGAGGGCAGGACATAATCAGTTGGATCAGAACACTTTTCTCCTGGAATAAAAATCAGAATGAAGTTACAGAAGATCTGAGAAAGCCCTTGTGGAAGCAAGGATAGGATAAAACAAAAGTGTGATAGCTACCTGGATTCTCCTGATCTTGTTCAATCTCTCTAACAGTTGCAGCTCGCTCCAAATGCTCTGCAGCATCTGCAACTAAAGAAACACCAGCAATTGCAGCCTTCTCCCATTTTTTATATGCAGCTGTTGAAATCATACCTGAGAGACAGAGAGAGAACATTTTTTTTCATCGTAAAGGAAGTAAAAATATGATTTATGCAAATTTACTTTGAATATCAATTATCCAATAGTCATGAAGGAAATCTAGTTCAAAGAAGAAAACAGGTAAAAGATATCTTGAAGGGAATTGAAAAGAATCACCAGATTTCTTTCGTTGCCTTGTTGATTTGATGGCATTTGAATCTCCTTTTGTGTTACTACGGCTAACACCCATGTTTATATTGCGCTTCATTGATGATTTTGAAGGTCCCAATTTAAGAATATTTTGACTGTCAACAAGAACAAGTTTAACTGCACGGGCCTCATTTCCTGATGCTCTACTTTGATTTGAGACTGTACTAGGCAGAGGAGGAAGACAATTCCCCCCCTGCAAGGGTCGCTTCCTTACATTCTTCTTTCGGTCCTTCAATAGTTGGTGCTCCTTTCCAACAGAAAACATAGATCAGCTTCAGAACATATTAAAAAAAATAGAAGTTCCCTGAAAATATAAATAGCTTTCACTAACCAAGGCTTCTAAAAATATTTTAAATCTCCGAGGCTTCAGGTGAAGCTTTGAGGCTTTGCAGCTATACTTTTCCAATAAAGACCACCTGAGTCACAAGTAAAAGTGAGAAACTTTCAATGCTGTAAACTCTCATAAAAATAGTAGAGTATATCCCTGCTCTTATTCAGGATATTACATGTAGGCAGGAGATTCAAGAGAGAAAAAAAGGAGATTCAAAAGAATTCGTTAGGAGGTTAGTAAAGAAAAAGGGATGCAAACAACAGGAAAGAGAAAGACGAAAGCCCTCTGATTCCCCTTTTTTTTCACCATTCCTCTACAATTTAATCCTTAGGCAGAGGGATACCTGTTGTATGGAGCTTAGTCTCATTTATTTCTATGGTCAATTCCAAATTTCTATTGACTGCAATAACATTTGATAAGTTTGACATCTCATGCTGTTAACAAGCATTAAATTTTGTGACAATACATCATTGGATGATGGGGTAAGCTGTAAAACTCATTTCACTTAGTGCATAAAATAAAACTCAAATCACAAATCCAACTAGTTATCTTTCAAGGTTATACTTCTTTAACATTCTCACATTTCCATAGCATAGGATCTCTGATGTAGACAGTCTAGTGGTTACATTCCTAATATACCTACCAGTCATTCGAGAAGAGTTGAACACAAGAAAATGAAAGGAACGTGGAAATGTAATAATCTCTCATCAATTAAAGCTTCTATAATTACAGAGACACTTAAGAGTGATGAATGAGGGTAAATGACTAGATAATGGATCCAGACAATTTCAGTCTCAATAAAAAATCAGTCACCAAGTCATTAAACAGTCCAGTCTAATATCAAATTAAAAAGGGTCTTTAGGCAGGGCAGTTATGTAATTTTAAGCACGTTAGTCAAGAATTTCACCCCTTAGTATTTTCTTACTACCAAAAATGTTTACCCTTACAGTCTAGGCTAGACACATTTCTGTACAAGGACATGTTCCCCTCCCATTATCAACCTGTTCTTTCCATTATTTTCCTTATATCTATACAACAAAATCAACAAAATTACTGTTCCTCACCCATTCACCATCATAAGCCCTTGATATCTTTAACACAAATAACTTCTTGGTGGACAAATTTTCTAGTCTTGCACACACATGCACATATGAAAATAAAGTCATTTAACAAACAACTAGTCCAAGTAAATTGTTACCAGCGAAGCATTGCAGCATTAGTATCTTTAGAGTTTTTGGCATCCAAACATAGTCCTGGACCAAGAAGTTTGTTCATCCGCCTCACAAGCCGGTAGTAATAATGCCTGACCTGCAAGTCAACCCCCGGACAAAGAGAAGAGTGAAAAAATTAAAACAAGCCATGATATTATTCACAATAAACTAAATATAATGAATGGGAAAAGGCAAAGGGTTAAGAAGCCACATGGAGTTGTAACGGTTACCTGATCCTTGTTTTTACTTTGTACACGGGAAGTGATTTTCTCAAAATTCTACACACGAATATTTAAATCAGCAATCATTATGATACCATAAGAAACAAACATATTAAAATTTAAACAATAACGCCAAAGATACCGTACCTTCCTAACTGCATTAATTATTAAATAATAACGCCAAATATACCGTACCTTCCCAACTTGTCGTAATGCAGTGAAGAAACTCTCCTCCTCTTGTCGAGTCCACGCAGCCCACTGTCTGGTCGGTTTTTTTGTAGCTATATATGACACCAAACAGTTAGCCCTTTAGCTTCGCATCACGTGTCAAACTCAACTGCTCAGTAAATTAAAACTAGAATGATGCACAGAACTGACCTGTCTGCTGAGGGATAACAGCATTTGCCACATATGAGGAAACACCAGGATCCCCATTTTGAACTGAGACAACAGGCTCTGGCTGAAATTGAATACTTGAATTGTGAGAGATTTGCGCCTCAGCCTCCATTTTTTCCTTAGCTTACATGCTCGTCTTTCTTCTGTTGAAGTTTGAAGAGAGAAATGGTATACATTTATGTGATATAATCCTCTAGTATTTCAATGCATAGCTGACGAACATACATACACACAAAGCATTACATAGGGATGAGCTCAAGCCCATATAAAAAATGTACCTAACAAATTTCAATTTCTAATTCAAATTAACCAAAACATTCAATTTCACTGAAAATTAAAATTATTAGAGTACCAAATCATGCCTCAACTGCAACACAGGATCATAAGTTATGAGGAACGGGGATCACAATTATTGAATACAGGTACATATCATTACGCACAATGCAGGTTACAAGCACACAAAATTAATTCACACTCTAATTAGTTTTCCACACAGACATTTAAATGATACATGAAAATTATTTTATTCGAATTTCGTAAAACTGAGAAGCAAGAATCAAGTATTAACACGAGAAACATAATCAAATTGAAGCTCAGAGAACGAAATATTTTACCTTGTGGGCCGATATCTTTCAATTTGATGAGTTTTGTAAACGGAACAACAGAGGAATTGTGAGATGCTGAGGGTGGGAAGGTAGCGAATCGAAGAGAAATTGAAAATCTGCAAACCCTAACGCGATGTCGAATGATGATAGAAGAAGCAAGATCGACGAAGCTGCATCTTCTGTTCTTCTAAATCTAAACGCTTCGTTTTCCAGTCGTTGCAAATTTTTTTAAAAAAAATATTAGCAAGTCCTTTATTCCTTTTGTATTACACAATGGTCCCTTAATAATAATTTTGTAATATTGATGATTTTTTAAATACTATTAAATAACTCTAAATTATTGTTAATATTAATAGAGAAAAAACCTTCCACATAGTATATGAAACAATTTTATAACTCATTATAATGCAAAAAAATGTGATAAGTTTATTTACTTTTCCAGTAAATATTGAAAAGTCACAATTGTTGTATACGTAACAATACAAAATTATATACACTAACCTTGTACTCACTATTAAAAAAAGTGTTCAACCACCAATAATCCACCCTCAAAATATGTTTTGTGAGTAAAAGTATGTTTTTGAATTCAAATTATGAACTCATTTTTAGAATTTACATATTTTCATTAATTTCTTATTATTTTTCTAAAATTTGTAGACTTTTTAATTGATATGTTGTTGTAATTATTAATTTTTCTATACTTAAGTTGAAATTTAGTAGCATTTGACACAACTTAAGTACACTGTAATTTTTGTTGAAGTCATTTGATACAATTAACATCATTATTGTTAGTATTTTAAAAACAAATAATTATAAAAGTTGAATTGAATTATTGTATTAACTTAGGTTTTTCAAAATTAAATAATTTCTTATAATATTAATTAGGTTTTTAAAAATTGAATAATTTTTCATAATATTATGTTGCTTTTTTTTATTTTTAGTTGGGTTGTTTCAGTTTTATGGGCCTTTGCTTCTCGGTCCATGTCTTGCATCTCTTTTATTTGTTTGTACCTTCCTTTAGACGATAATAGTGGTGTATTTCTTTTGTGTGACAAGCGTCTTATATTTTATGTGTCTTTTGTACTATATCAGACTTTCTCTCAAAACTTCTTGGTCATTCTTCCATTGTTTCTTTTCAGTTAAGGGGTTCATTCTTGATCATTTTTTCTTATGTTTGTAGGATTGCTTCTTATACTTCTTGATTATTTCATGTTTTTTATATGGTATCAAAGCTCTTACTCATGAAAAACTCAGTTGTGTTCACTCTGATTTTATTTTTTGTTATTGATTTTGTTTCTTTGTTTTTGGTACAGTTTCTTTTAGGCAAGGTTGACAACAATGATAGACTATTGGATTAGACAATCCTATTTCGTTTGATATGGCTTACGAGAATCTTGCTTAAAGCTACTTGTACTTTCACCCTGAAAACCTCGCGACTCCTCTTGTCTCCCCCATTCCTTATCCCTCCAACTACCATTATTGGTGTAGGTACATGGTCAAGACTCTTAGCGCAAAGAACAAGGTTGAGTTCAACCATGGTACTCTTTCACAACTCGCAAAGACAAACAAGACTTTTTCGGCCTAAACTCATTGCAACAATATGGTAGTCATGGCTACTACATTCACTTTCTATTCCTATACAACAAATCATTATATGGATGGACAAAGTGGTGGATATCTATAAAGACCAAAAAGTGTGTTTTCCTGGATTTTTGATCTTCAAATGGAAGCATCTTCCCTTAGTTAAGGTGATCTTTTTATTATCGAATACTTTACTAAGTTGAGAATCATTTGGGATGAATTAGAAAACTTTAGGTTCGACCATGTCTGCACATGTCAAAATAAATGTTATTGTAAAGTTTCTTTTATCATAACTCAAAGAAAGAGGACTCGGGTATGCAATTTCTCGATGGTCTTAATGATCAGTATAATAATGTTAAGGCTCTTATTCTCTCTATGAAACAGATTCCCTCCATAGCCAAAAAAATATCCTTTCTTGTTCAACAAGAATGTCCGTTAAACAATAATGTCTTAGTGGTCAATGAAAAAACATGAATCCCATCCTTAGCAAGACTGTCTTGCAAACCACCATCACCTGTTCTTTATGTGGCAAAAATGGTCATACTGAGACATGTCACTATAACAAGACTAGTCACACTATAGAGACAGGTTATAAGAAACACAATTACCCTCCGGGTTATAGGTTCCAATATGGAAAATCTTCTCAAATCAATAATATGGTTGTTCAGGAGACAATTTTTTCAATCAAGATCAGGTCAAACAGGACAGTGGAGACATTTGCATCACACAACAATAATATCAAATTCTTTCAGATCTTTTCAAATTTGCTAATAATTCAAATGGTCGTGCTCAAGTTAATCAAGTTGGTTCAATTTTTGCTTATCATCAGAATCAGAATTCCTCACCTAGAAGTAATATCTAAAACTTAAAGAGTTTTAATTTAAATAAGCATTCTTGGATTTTAGATTTGATGCTACGGGCCATGTTTCTATCTCTCTATCCAAATTTTCTTCCTATAATCATATTAAACCTACTCTTATAAAATTTCCTAATGGACATTTTATCACTGGTTCCTACTCTAGAATTGTGCGTTTTATCCACAAGTTTTTCTTTACCAATGTCCTATATGTTCAAGACTTCTCTTTTAATCTTATTTTTATATCTAATCGTACTATTTTCTTTAAATATGAACTGGGTTTTTTTTCTTTTACTAAGTGTTTTATATAGGACTCCAAAACCAAAGACAAGATTGGTTCAATTGACATTGTTGTTGGTTTATGTGTTTAATAATTTTGATCATCAATCCACTATTTTGATTTGCACTGTGAAAATAACAATCTCTGGCATTATACAATGGAACATCCCTCAGATGGAAGATGAAAGGTTCTAAAAAATCATTACCCTGACATTTATATTGAAAATTCTTATATATGTGATACTTGTCATCTAGCCAAAAAAAAAAGACTTCCTTTTTCTCTTAGTGATTCTCATATTTTTCAAACTTTTGAATTGTTACATATTGATATATGTGGACCTTGTTCTGTTTTTTCTATTATCATCAAAGATATCAACATAAACGAATTTATTGTCGCAAGGGCCAAGACATTATCTGCTAAGAAAAATGTGATAAAAGACAAACCAGCTAAAAAAAGTCAGAGAAAAACTTGATCACAAGAAGAAGAAAAGTTTAAATTTTCTCATCCCAATGGGTTTAACCCCACCTTCAAGAATGGAACTTTTTTGTTTGTGAAAAGTTAGGTCATTATGCACCTCAGTGGCATAGAGTCAATAACAACAATATTCCTAAGGCAAATACAACTCAAGGGGAAGTTACAATTATTGTAGTTGTTTCATAAGTGAACGTTGTAACCAATGTGAGCAAATGAGTAGTATAATTTAGGCCTACTAGACACATCTATGCAAACAGAAATGTTTTTATGTCTTACACTAATGTGCAAAATGGATAAGAACAAGTATATCTCATTGACTCCAAGACAACTTTGATTCTAGGAAAAGAAAAAGTTCTTATGAAGCTTACATCTAGAAAGACTCTAACTTTAAGCGACATGCTACATGTGTCATCTATTAGAGTTAATTCAATCCATGGAGCATTATTGGGAAAGATTCAGGTCAAAGTGTCATTTGAGTCTTACACAATTGTTAAGAAAAAGAATTATGCATTTATGCGGAAGAGATATTGTGATCAAGGTCTTTCTGTACTTAACATTTCTGACTGACATTGTTAATGAATATGCATTTGGGTCTTCTACTTATATTGTTGATTCTTATTATGTGTGGTATGATTAGGACATGTAAATTCTTCGTATGTTATTAAATTGCAACGACTAAGACTAATTAACATTCACGTCAAATAAAGTAAACATACCATTTTGTGGAATGTCAAATTGAACTCCTTAATTTAATTTGTATTGATCTTACTAACTTAAAACATATAATACGTAAAGGTGGTAAAAATTATTTTATAACATTTTTAAATTATTATTCAGGATACACCAAAGTGTACTTAAACAAAGACAAGGATGAAGTTGATATATTTTTAACTTATAAAACCAAAGTAGAGAATCAATTAAATAAAAAAAATTAAAAGGATTAAATCAAATGGAGGTGGTGAATATATTTTGTTTAATGATTATTGCTTAAAAGAATGTATTATTCATTAAGTAACTCCATTATATTCACCTAAATCTAATGGAGCAACTAGGAGGAAAAATAAAACTCTTTTTAAGAAAATTATGAATGGTATGTTTATTAGTTCTAGTGTTCCTGATAATTTTCAAGCAAAAGAACTTCTTAAAAAAAATAAGTATTTATTAGTTCTAGACTTTAAATTAGATTTGTATTCATGTGAAGAATGTAAATAAGTAAAAATATGACAATATGAGGGTTTTTCTTCATTGTTATTGTTTTGATTCATTTGATAAAATAAAGATGTGGAAGTGAAGGAGATGATTTTGTTTGTTCTACTTATGAAACTAATGTAACATGTATTTTGTTCAAATAAAGCTAAGATTTGAAAGGCATATACCAAATCTCATAGTTGCATGTGTATAATAGTTGCATGATATATGTATGCTTGGTTAAATGCATGTTATGTATGTTTGGTTAAATGCAAGACATTGCTAACAAGATTCAATAAAGTTTCAAGTCAAATCCTTTACTCAAACCTAACATGTATACAAATTTTAAAAACTTATTTTATTACTTTCATTTTATTACTCTACATATTTAAATTTTATATGATGACTTCATGTTAAGCAAATAATGAAAATGAAGGTGAAGATGAATTACAATTACAATTTGTAAAAGATGGAGATGGAAAACATGAAAAATAAGAAATGTAAGAAAAAAGAAAAATAATAATTTTTTTTTCTAATAATTTATAGATTATATAAAACTTAATTAGAAATTAATAATAAATGAAATAGAAAACTAAACTAAGAATATCATAACGTAATATCACAAGTCTTTAAAAAAAAGGTTTAAAAACACAATCAACTTCTACTTATTCATGTTAATTAAATTATTGTAAGTAATCCATATTTACACCATTACCGTCATGTAGATGAATAGCATCAATGTTAATTTTAACATTAACATATCCAAGAGTAAGATCAGATTGAAACACATTTTTAATTCCCGAACGATGTTATAATTTGTGTACTTGCAAAGGCAAAAATTGATAGCACGTCACAGGGACAAAATTGACTGTTTATCCTAAATTTTAATGTTAAATTGTTCTTCATAAACTGTTAAGTAAAAAATAAATAAAGAATGATGCATAAATGAGATTTTTTTGTGTGCAACTTTCTCTTCAAATTTCATAAATGAGATTCCATCGTTTTTTTACATGCACAAGAAACCATAAGGTTGAAATCCAAATCTTACAATGCCAACCTCCAAGGATTTGATTAGAGAAAATACGTCATAAAAATCCTTAATTTTTCTTTGAAACTCTAATAATCCAAAAACTTTTAAATATTCTCCTTACATGCTCTTATATAGACTTGAAGCCAATTTCCTAAAATTTCTCACCAACCACCTTTTCAATTCTTCGACAAAGATTGCAGAGCACATTCCAGTGCACCCACGAGAGAAAGTTTTTTTATCAATCATTGTCTTGAACAACAACAGATTTGAGAGAAGCATAGGACATAAAATTGAAACTAAAGAACTGCCCATTTAGTTTCAAGATATATCTGATCCATAATCAATGAGTTACCTGAAAACAAATACGAGAATGTCAGCATGGAATTCAAGAGATACCAGAAAACAAATACATGTCAGCATGGAAATCAAGATGGAAAAGAAAACCGAGTCTCCATAATGCGGCCTTATCACTATGCCCTATACATATAACCCTGCTTTACTTCATAAATATAGAGGAATCCACAGTCTGAAATCAGGCTTCAACAACAAAGGGTAGTTTTATGAGGGAGAGAGAGAGAAGTGGGGGACGTAGTCAACTGATACAAATTGTTTATAGTCTTGTAGAAATTGCCATAAGGAATTGGGCAGTTAGATTTACTGTTAGTTTTGGTTTTTGTGAAGGATCATACCATTGTAGTACAAAATTGCAAGAGATCCCTTCCCTACAAGCCTTGTCCCCTTTCCTCGCATTTACGTACCAACAAGACAATCACAACGAAGGACCACCCACCAGGATCATCATTTAGATCTCAGTCGGAACTGGATTCTCTCAGCTTTTACCCTCCCAAATTACCACTATGCCCTCACCTACCATCCACGATAGACACCTTTCTCCCTCACACATAGTAGGCAGAGACTAGTAAACAAACATACTACATAGTTATGGATGTATATATATAATACATATATAACACAAGATTTTGATGAAAGGAATGGGATCTTAGAACAGCGTTTGGGTTGGGGTTTGCGTTGGCTAGCTAGTGTTATTAGACAGGCCAGGGATCATAGGAACAAAGAAATTGGGTTCGCATTGGCTAGCTAGTGCTTGAGAGAACATTCATTGCAGAACAAATAGGGCGTGTTTTTGGGATACGTGAAACTGTCACTGTCACCTAGTAGTTGTGCTGGTCCTGCCTAATGTCCCAGACATAAAAGCAATATGTAGATTAAGGATCTGAAATCTGAACCTGATTTAGTTAGATGTACTAGTTAACAGGCGTTTTGATATTTTGATTAACACTTGGAAATTTCTCTCTTGGAGTGACTTTCCCCAATTTCCAATTCCAAATTAAGGGGATAAATACACGGAGTTAAATATGAAGCACTAGACACCCAAATCCAGTGCAACACCTCATGGATTCACAAACTTTCTCATTACTTAACAAAGAATGAAATAACTGAAATACGACCACACAACTATGTACCAAGATATCTGAACATGTACACTTTTTCATTTACGATATTTAAACTAAAAGTAGCCTTCAAAAAATAGTTACTTATCGCTTCTAATCTATCCTAACATAAAAAGTGATGAAGCATGGTAAGCTCTCTAGCAAGGCGATGGAGGTTGTTGTATCAAATAAAAAGAGACACTGACAAAAACAAGAATACAGCCATGTCTCCTCCTTTGTCTTATACTGTGCAGTACACTAATTAATTAAATCTTAATCCATGTATCATACTCATTCATTGTTTGGGAAAGATATAGGAATCCCGGGAATGATTTCAGCTTATCCCAAAGGAGAAAACCTCTGCAGGTTTATTATAGAAAAAGGAAAGGGTTAGCGAGGAAAGGGTGAAGCTTGTAATTGTTTTCACACGGGTCGAGAGTTTTTTAAAAGGTTGATGTAATACTTAACAGGCCCATATATTTTAGAATTGAGAATTTTGGACATATGAACTATTTTGACTGGGCAAATATCTAGTGTGAAAGGAGAGGCTTTCTTGTTTTTTCTTTTCAGCAAAGAGGTAATTTCAGAGATTCAGTGTTTCTTCCCCTTATTCTTTGAGCTGTTTGAGTTCTATTGTTTTCTCTTCTTATATATTATAATTTAGTGATATCTCTAGTCAATATGAGATCTCCAACACAACACACATTCTCACGCTTAGGATTGGACTTTTCAAGCTCGAAACTAGATATTTGTGAGTGACACGACAAGCTTAACAAACCTTATTAGGACAAGCTTTGATACCATCTTATAAAGTGAATTTTAAGTCTAATTCAATATCACAAAATTAGATTGCAATTACAAAACTGGATTGCAAAGTGAGGTGTACACTTATATACTATAATTTGACCATATATCTAATCGATGTAAGATCAACATTATCATTGAAAAGGGTTAAGAGAAAAACAATATGCTGCAAATAAATTGTAAATAGCCTCTCAACCGAGAAGGCGTCAAGAGGAGAGGAAATTTTAAGGTTATTTAACTCAAAAATAATGACAGATATTTTCCATTGTGCACTACAAAGACAGAAAAATAGACATTAAAAATCAACACCATGTTGCTTTTTGCTGATTTCCTGTCAAGATTTCTTCAAATCACTAAAGATACAATACTTAGCAATTAGTATGTTAAGTTGGATATTATTTCAACTTTAATATATTCCAGGCTTCCCCACGAAAAGATAGAGCCAAAACATTATAAACGTCATAGACTGATAACCTATAAATCTAGACCAGAAAAGACTTGTGAATAAATCAACTAGCATGTTAACTCACCAATTAGCACTAGTAGAGGAAGAAGAAGAAAAATGCTTGGTTAACTTCAATTTCAATGGCAGTTTCTCAACAATAATATGAAGAATATCCTGATTGAGCAGTGCTTTGTAAGCATCATTCAAACAAAAATGCTGCAAATTAGACTGTTGTGCAAGGAAAAACAATATCCAAATGATTGATACTGAGACTCATCCTAGAGTACATTAAATCTTAATGGTGTGACAGCAAGCTTGCGTATAAATGAACGTTTCACTTATGATTAAGCATCAAGCATATTGGCCTGCAACAGTCACAGATTACTACAAACCTCTAGAAAATTATATCCACAATAAACTAAGGTAGAAGCAGATTCCATAGTATCTTATAACATCTATCACTCCTTCCAAACCGGTAAGGAAGAACACCAAAATCAAAATCGACAAGAACCAAAATAGTCCACAAAGCAAGACAAAATCAAAATTATCAAACCCTACGACCAAAATTTTGAGTGATGAGAAAGTTAGCGAGTATTTTTAAATGAGAGAAAGTGAATGCTAAAGGGTGTGAAAATGGGTGAGTAGGCAAAATTCTTAGAGTGCTGCATTGTCAGAGGGTGGAAGAGTGAAAAAGGTGGTTTGAAATGACTGATGAGTATCTATGCGAATGAAAGTATCCACAAGAGAGAAATGGTTACTATTTACAACTCAATATAATTTTATGAAGTGTATAAATGAAGTGGGAATGGTTAACGAGGAATCAGCTGCTGAAAGGCGGCAAATTCTAGAGATTGGATTTGCTTTATTTATTAAAGTAGTTAGTTTTTTTAAAGTATTTTCATGACACAAAAAGATGTTCACATGGTGCCTTGTCACAATTTGGTACAAAAATGTCTTAAAGAGCTATTTATTTGTTGATGTAAAAAAGTAAATTATTAAAAAAATATACATATTAGGCTGATATAAAATGTATATTCTTTTTCATAGTACTACTATATAGCAGCTTACGTTACTGTAAATTGAACGCCTTTGTAGCTTGGAAAACACAACCCTCCACTAGTAAAGGTGCAGTTCTTATTGAAATCTTCGTGGTTATAAAGTACAGATATTGTTTGTGCTCACTAGAGCCTAAAGCAAAAACACTAAGCATTCAGCAGAGGAATAATTTATATTCATTACACAAAATACCAAATTGAACTTCAAGGTGATGAAAAGTTTTTATTCTCAACCTATCAATGCTGAAAACATCATATTAAAACCCAATTCTTGAGAAATAATTAACAGAATATAAAACATCTGGAAGTGACATAACAACCAAGTGCAAAATCCCTCACCTGTACAATTATCAATTTGAGATTGATCAGTTTAACAAAGTTGTTAATCTTCATCATCAGAGCTGACATCATCACTACTATAATCACTCGTATCACTTCCTCCAAGGTCCAAATTAACTGGCTGCACTTGAATAACTTCTGGTTGTTTGGGCTGAGGAATGTGAGGTTGCATTTGTTGCTCGGCAAATCTAAGCGAGTCCATGGGAGGCAATGGCACAGGATCCCCTGGTTTCCACCCAGGCGGGGGCAGTGGCAAATCAATAGGCAACTGCACAGGCATTCCGGGCTTCCAACCAGGTGGAACCGGAGGCAGCAGTCCTTGAAATGCAGACAAATTTGGAACTGCATTAGTATCCACCTGTGATGGAGGCTCAACAATAGCTTCAACAATTTTCTCTTTGGTTTCGACTTCTTTGGGCAATCCAACATCAAGGTCAGCAAAATTATACAACTGTGAAGCTCTCATTTGCTCTTCTTGTGGTGCAGGTGGCATTGCGCCGCGAAGAGGAGCTTGGCCAGCCCCAAATTCCGGTGGTGCAAAGGTGGTGTAGCTTATCTTGTGGGCATACGATAATATATCTGACAGCTTCAGCTGAGAAGAGACAGTTGATGAAGTCATGGAATCATCATCCCCAGACTTTGATCGCTTGGAGCGGCGATAATCAGAGTAATCATCGACAAGAATGTCTAGGCAGCACTCAGCCTCTTTGAGTTTGTTGGCAAATGCAAGTAGCATTGAATCTTGGGAACGAATTTCACGGTCCATCTTCTGCTTGGCATCTTGGAGGTCAAGAATCTCTTGGAGTTCCGCAACAGCTTCGAAGATTTGGGTTTGGAGAACAGTAAAAAGGGAAATTATTTCTTTTGCAGTGGACGGAGAAGAGTCAAGCGGGGTAGATGATTGAGAAGAGAGGAAAGTTGGAGATCCACGGAAGGCAGTGACCCAAAGAGACCTGTTAGGGGAAACTTCAAAGAGCTTGGAGGCTAAGGACGCCATTTGGTGAAGAAGTGCTTGGGCTCTAGTAAGGGGTGGGAGGAGAGACAGAAGAGCAGAAGAAGGGGTTGAAGAGTTGCGGTCTTGGGGTTGCTGGGTCTGTGTTGGAGGGAGCTTCGGAGGGGTAGGGTTCGGAATTGAAGGAGAGTTAGGGTTTGCTAGGCCTAGCCTAGCAGGGGACTGCACAATTTGATGTTGAAGCATCTTCTCTATCAGGAAAACAAATTTCTATGAAGGGATGAAGAAAGATTATTGCAGATTGAAGGGTATTGTAACTTCAAAGCCCACACAACATTTTTTCCATTCACCAAATCAAGTGGCATAAAAGCATTACTCACACTGCAGAAACACAAGCCGGAGATTATCCTCTAACACTTACAGGGGTTTACATGCTGAGCTTTGCTCAAAATCCTTCAAAAAAAATCAAACATCACCAGCAAATAAATTTAGCAAAGTCAAAATATAGGATAATCAATTCGATGTTAAAAAGGAAAAATCCACGCCTCAGATACAACACAGGATCATAAGTTAGAAGGAACAGGGATCACAACTAATGAACACAGGTACATCATATAGCAACACATAATGTACGTTACAGGCACAGAAAAATTAATTCACACTCTGCAATTAGTTTTCCACAATGATAGCATTCGCAATCAGAGAACGAAATCTTTCTACCTCGATGAGTAACGGAAACGGAACAACGGAGGAATCACGAGATGCTACGAGTGCAGGGTAGCAAAATGAAGGGAAATTGAAATTTTGCAAACCCTAACTAATGATAATAGAAGAAGAAGCATGATCAGTTCTTCTAGATCTAATGCTTGCTCCCAGTGTTGCAAATTTTTTATTGTAAGAAGGTCCTTTATTCCTTTTGTATTACACTTCAGTCCTCTAATAAACTTTTTTTAAGTATTTTTTTATATGGTAATATTGAATAGCTATAATACTTTGTTTAATTGACATAATATAAAGCGAGGGGTTGAAAGAAAAGAAGCTAAAAAATGTTTATTCAAGTTATATATAATTTTCTAAAAATTAATTTTTAATTTGAATTTTTTATGAATTATGAAAATTATTTTAAAAAAAAATAACTAAATTTATATTTTATTTATATAACTATTTTTATAATGTAAAATATTACATAAGATTTTAAAATTATAATAACCAGCTTAAAAAATATTTAAATTATTATTATACTTAATAGTTTAACAAATAATAGAATTTAAATCTATGTATCAAAATAATTATAAAAATCATATAAAATAAATGTTAAATAAAAAATTATGATGTAAACTAATATTATCAAAATTATATAAAAAATTTATTCGTTTATATAGTTAATTTTATTAAAATTATAAATAAATTATGATTTTTGAAAAATTAATATAATGACGCGAATACTTTTATTTAATATATATATATAATAAGAAATATTTTTATAATTTAATAATCATTATAATTTAAATTTATTTGTAAAAATATATATATAGAAAAAGACAGAGTTTCTCTTGTCATGATAAATTTAACTCACTCCTTCCCTTGAGATAAAAATATATTATATCAATAAAATAATAAGATAACATTATCATATTCATGTTGACACGGATATCATATTATTATCTTATTATATCCATCAAATGGACTTATAATATCAATTATTTTACAACAAATATAATACCTACAAAAATCTAAAAATTTATATGTTAATTATAACAATCCATAATTTACATATAACTATTATAATAAAAAGTTATATCAGTTTTTATATCAATTTTGAGTTTTTTAAAACATTTCTAATTAGGATTTATAGAAATACAAATATTTACATATTTATATTTCAAAATAAAACTTTGAAACCGATCTCCTACACCTGTATGGTTATTTGCTCGTGTACATTGTACAGTCATCGCAGTTCAAACCGCTTAAGGTAAGCTAGTGAAAATATAATTTTGTAATATACACACTTAAATTCAAAGAGAAAACCAAATTACATGATCAAATTCTCAAATTATTCAATTTTCTTCAAATCTCAACAATAAAACAATCACATAGATCTCACATGGATCTACACATTCAAAATATTCAACAAACAACGTCTTCCGGAAGACCCGTATTAAGTGAGTCCTACCAGAGACTAACACTTGATCCAAAGATTACCATCGAATCCAACAGAAAGGATCAGGGTAAGTTCAATACAACCCAAGCCGTGTATCTCATATGTCATGGTGTGCATGAACTCCCCCATCAGCTTCTCACTACCTCATATCTTAGTCTATGTGACTTAGATCATCAGTGAAACTCGGAGATTTTTGTTACCACATAAGCATCAATACTTAATACACAACAAACATCAGTGAATACATTATCCCAAATGTATGAATTCAATTACATATCATTCAGTCATACAATATCATGCAGAAAGTGATCCACAATATTCAAAAATTTATTTGACATAAAAAAAAATAACACTTTAATACTAAATCATCAAAACCTAATATTTTCACAAATTTAAATAATATAAAACAAACAAGCCAATATATATAAACACACAACATCCATGCAAGAGAAATGGAATATTGGGATCACGTCCCTTCCACATCCAGATCTTCTAGCTTAGGGTTCTTTTAAAAATTAAATTTAGTTTATCTTACCTCAATTGCTTACTTTCCAAGCAATTTCTAGAATTTTATTCCCCACAATTTGGATAAGCTTCAAGATTTATGGGCTTAATTTCAAAACATCCAAACAAAACAAAAATTCATTATATAATAGAATAAGTTGAGAGTTTTAAACTTCTCAATTGACCCCACCAAGATTGATGACTAAATCCTAGTAAAAATAAACTTACTCTGTTTGAAAATCTGATCGGGCGGGTAGAAATGCTACAGCGTGGTATGATCATATTCTAAAATAGATGAGGTATGGAGTGAAAAATTAAGAGAGAAGATAAAAGGGAGAGATGGAGAGGGAGAAAGAATAAAGAAGAAAGAAGGAATATTTATTAACAACATTTTATTAATAAGTTTATGATATTAAGTTAATTTTTTTTTACACATTTAGAATTCTCAACTCTTTCAAAAAGTAGATTGGCATGGTCATTTCAACTCTTTAAAAAAAAGTAAATTGGCACGGTCAAAAATCAAATTTTTCATTTACTACTTATTTTAAAATAAATTTTATAAGAAAAAATATATAATAACATTTTAAATTATATAAATATTAACTTTCACAGTAAATATTCATTAATACCTAATATAGTGTTTATAAAACAAAAGGATATCTGAAAAGTATATATATCATCTAGAAAATTTTAAAATATTCATTAAATTAATATCTCAAAGAAAAATCATTTGCACAAACTAACTTTATTCATTCTATTTCTAAACATATTAGATCTACAAATATATTTATTTTTAAGATAGCAAATATCAAGTACAAACCCTTATAGACAATTTATAGTGAACATGTCTCGTCAAAGACTAACATCTAAACAATTTTTACTTACACACAAATCTAAGCCTCATAAGTAAAGGTTCATTGTACAAGTAATTATATATCCAAAATGTGTATCGGTGGTGTAATAAATCTCTTTCATTTACTCATAACCTATCTTAATCTACATGATTCAAAATATCAATAAAGCAAAGATATATCTTCTACATCTTCCAACAATAACCTGATGTATCTTAATAGTCACAAGTTTTGTTATCCTTGAAAATAGTAAATAGTATGTCAGTTTAATTAAAAAATAGTCATAATTTTCCTTGTAATAAGTTTAAATCATGATAATGCATCAATGTCTCTGATTGGGAAGCCACACTTTTGGTACATTGTGGGATGAAAGTCATGGATCATGATTTTGTCTAAGGAAGTACTTACAAAGTACGGAACACCCTTATTGCCTATATTGTATGTTAAATTTATTAAGATTGATATTTAAAGCTTACAAATACCTTACATTTCTCTATTTTTATTTCATTTGTGTTTGTTGTATGAGTAGAATGAGAACCCTCTCAGTAGAATGATGACTCATAAACAACGTAGTTTTAATATCCTTGGGAGACATTAAAATATATAAATAACCCTCCATTGTAGTGTAGAACTCTTATTGTTGTGCAAAACTTATATTATATGTTTTTGTTATATACTTTGAATTATTGTAAAGATGTAACATATTGATATACATATTTGTATATAAAGTTATGTTATAATTAATATTCTTCATAAAAAAATCTTCACACACACAAAAATTACTCAGAGTTTTTAATTAAGTAACAAATATTCATATAATAGTAGGTATTACGTACTGTTGAGCGAGATGGTCGATGTCTTTCTTATGACAAATAAATAGCTTAAGTAAAATGAGTTCGTTGAAGCAACAATTTGTTAGAAAGAGATTATTTTATGTTGTGTTATATGCTTTTATACATGTGGTTAGTCCTATATTGCTGGTATGACGTATAAAAGGTATATATAATTAATTGTATATGCTTAATGATGAGATGCGTACATCTACATACATATATATATATATATATGGATTGACCATGGATGGGTGATTTATATGATCCTTGATGTGCCTTGGGTGACGATAATAAACATGAAACTTACGTTAACAATGATATCATAACTTCATTGATGATCTAATCATGTAGATCGAATTTCAAGTGATGAGAAGTTGAAGGAGACTTACACCAATTTACATCTGGCTTGGTAGCAAGTGTACACCTAACTTGATAGCAAATGTTTTGTGTCACCTTAACATCCTAAACATAAGTCAGATAAGGTTTGGTGAATTCAAAATATGTTAGGTGTTAACCTCGTTGCAACTTATTTATTACAGTTTAAAGTTTTCAAAATGACATCTTACTTTCGTCACGATTTAAACATGAGTTCATCATCATTCATATGCATGATGATGATGTTTGTATAATGTTACATTTTTTTTACTTTAGTTCATTGTTACGTGTTTACTAGTATGTTAATTACGATGATTGTACGTGGTATAAAATAACATTTTATTATAAGTGACAGTAAGATCAAACAAACTTCTATCTGATAAGATATTTATATCAACATATGACACATGATATATATATATATATATATATATATATATATATATATTTTATTAGTATTATACTATTTGTTTGTTGGGAATAAAATTTACATATGCAACTAAAACAAGAAAATAAAACTTTAAATTTAAATAAGGGAAAAAACTTATTTGATTTTAAAATTTGGTCAATCAATTTTTTATCTTCACTCAATAATCATCTTACTATTTTGAAAATATCAACTTGGAAACTGGTTGAATACAAGGAAGAATCGTTTTTTTTTTTCCTTTTTGTTTGTGTTGGAATTATTATTTTTTTTGTTATTTTTTATGAAGATTGAAATGTTTATAATTGACTTTAAATATATTAAAAAAATTATATATTTCATATTTTTATTTAAATAAGATGTTAAATATTTAGAATTTGTTTATTTAAGATTTTAAATATTTTATATATTTCATATTTTTATTTATATAGAACATTAAATATTTTGAATTTGTATTTATTTAAGAATTTGAACATTTTAAGAATTTTATATATTTTATATTTTTATTTAAATATGACATTAAATATTCAAGATTTGTATTTATTTTAAACTTTGAATATTTTAATATATTTATATATTTCATAATTTTATTTAAATATTTAGGATTCATATTTATTTAAAATTTTGAACATTTTATAAACTTTATACATTTCAAGTTTTTAATTTAAATAGGACTTTAAATATTTAGAATTTATATTTTTTTTAAAAATTTTAATATTTTAAAAAATTTAGATTTTTATTTAAATAGGACATGATATATTTAAAATTTGTATTTTTAAATTTTTTAAATATTTAAACTATTTATTTTGATGTAATAATTTATAATTTTTTCATATATAATCCTAATTACATTAAGTAAGTTGTATTTTTTTAAAATAATCATTCAACAATATTTTCTATAATAATTTACAGCAACTTAATTAACTAAAATCTACAAAAACAACATCATAATTCACTATTCAAATAGATAAATTTGTAAACTTGCCCTTTATAACTTAATTTTTTTTTTTAAATTCTCTCTCAACCATCGTCTCTCCATAAACTTCAATCAATCATCTTCAAGAATTTACTTTAACATTTTCAATACAAACAAGTTTATCTTTACACATTTTCTTTCTCACCTCCACAAATCTTGTTTCCAATCTAAACGCAAGTATTGCATATATCCTTCAAAAATTTGTAGAAGATGCACACAATTTTTTCAGGCTGCGTTTGGCAAAAGAAACAACGTATACCAGAAATTAGATGCAAAGGAAAAGCTATAATGAAAATTATTTTGGAACGTGTTTTAATAAGTGCGTTTCTGGCCACGTCTTGCCAAGAGACCAAATATGATTTATACCTAAATTAGCTGAAAAAAAGGATTACGATGAAATCATTTTGAAAGGATTTGTTTGGCCGTGGTTAGGTTTTAAAACCTAAGTTTTTTTAAATAACAAATTAAATGCTTATCTACCCTAGAAAATGATAAGAGTTTGAGTCGTGATCATTTAATATATGTATTCTTTTCAATAGTTTTATTATAAAAAGTGGAAATAGAGTAAAACAATGTGTATCTGCATTTTCTATTTTATTATTTATATATAATTATGTTTAATATTAAATTTAAATAAAAGAGAGTATATATATATATATTATATTTAATAAGATTTATTAAAATAAAATATTTCAATTAAATATGCAAATGAAAAATAATATTTTAATTGTTTTTGTGTCATTAATAATGTTACATCAAACAAATACTGATTGTTTCATCTTTCAGTAATCATCTATTTCTTTTACATAAAATAGTAAATGAGAATAAATAAACACTCTTCCATAGCTTCCTCCTCTTGGGTCTTCCTTATCCTTATAAATTAATGACTTTTACACCTTCATATCTAAAAAGTCCAAACAAAAACATGTAAATAACCTTAATAAAACATTTATCTTTTTTAATTTTAAAGGCTTAAAAAATGATTTTTGAAGACAATAAAAAAGTAGTGAATGATTAATGTTTATAAAACAATCATTTTAGTGCTCTAAGAAAAAAAAACATTTGAGTCTTTGATAAAAATAAATAAATAAAAAGGATTTAGGGAGAAAATAACGAAGAAATAAGCAACAAACGTCATGTGAATATCTTATTATAATTGTAGTGTTTTGTGAAAGAAATAGAAACTGAAAAATTTACTCATTTGAGAGTGAAAGAAAAGAGTGAGTGATGGGAAGTGGAAAAGAGAGTCCGTTGGACAAAGAGTCACTCGTCTTAATTCAACCAATAACCAAATTTCATACGTTTGATGACGACAAATGTAAACCAATTTAAAAATTATGTACAAAATTTTATATACAAAAACGCAATGCATGTAAAGAAGATGGAACAATTAGAACAAAACCAGAAAAAAAAAAAATTAAGAAGAGAGTAAGTAAGTATCTACAAAAAAAGAGAAAAGAAAAAAAAGTGAAAATGGATGTGTCTCCAAGAGAAAAGAGTAAAAGACTTAAGGGAAGAGACTGATTTTTAGATACATTAATATTGTAACTGATTACTTCCAATGAAGAGAGAGAGAAGTGAGAAGTTTTTGATAAATTGAAAAATGATAAGTTTTTTTTATAGAAAGGCTTATGTGAAGTTGTTAAGAAAGTTATATTATATATAATTAAAAAAATAGAGTAAATTTTTTTAAAAAAATAACATAAATGTAGAAGATAACAATAAAATGACAAAAAATCTCTTATTATATATTTTTAATATAATAAAATAAAATATTAATATAAGAACAAAATGGAAAAGTAAATATGTACATAAAAGAATAGTTAGTAGGAGAATCTTCTTCATATATAAATATAAATATAGAACATGAAATATTATTTTATATTAATAGTTTACTTATATTTATTATTATTATTATTATTATTTAAATATAATAACTTATTATTAAAAACAATTGTGAAGTAGATATATACTTGAAAAAGTGGGTCATGAAAGCATATTTGTCCTAAAAGTTTGTCCATTCATCCATTTTTTAGCTAATGAAGAGAGGTTTTAAAATGGAGTGAGTGAGCCCTTTGAGGCAATACACATTATCATCTTATTCTTTTTGTATAAAAAATCAGTTCCTCCTCAAAATTCAAAACCCTCAACTTTTAAATTACAAACCCTATCACACAATTCATAACATGATCACAGCACCTTTTTCCACACCCACTGCTACTTTCTCCCCTCAAAGCGTCTCCTCACGGCAGCGCCACATCAAATTCCGCTCAACTGTATCCTTTGCCGCCGCAACCGCCACCGCCACCTCCATCGATGTTCTGAGCCCTCAAAGCATGGCTTCCTGCACCACGCTTTACGAGGTTCTTGGAATCCGTCCCGCCGCGTCGGAAGGAGAAATCAAAGCGGCGTACCGGCAACTGGTGAGGGTCTGTCACCCGGACGTGGCTCCGGTGGGGCAAAAGGAATCCTCTGCGGGCAAGTTCATGAAGATCCATAATGCGTATCGCACGCTTTTGAACCCCGAGAAGCGTGCCAAGTACGATAGAAGCTTGTTTCCACGTGGGCGAGTGGTCTCAACGGCGGCGTCTAGGGTTTCCAGCTACGGTGGTCGGAGATGGGAAACTGATCAGTGTTGGTAGAGATTGAGAACACGATGCAATGAACTCAGATTAACACTTCAACTAATAGCTTTTTCGTTACAAATATTAGTTTATTATATATATTATCATAATCTCAATTATCTCATATATTTTGTATATTGAATCACCTTCAGTGTATGTAACTATTAAGTATATAGTAAAGAGAGTAATTGAATTTTTTAAAAGGAAAAAGTTAAAATTATGCATTTAATTTGTTAGAAATAGCTTTTCTATATTTTATTTAAATATAGATAAAATCATACCAGAGTATAAATTAAGACAAGAAGAGAATACAAAAATGATAAACACTATAACTCTTATTATCATGTTATTGTAAGAGTTATCATTATTATTTCCAAAGTCATTATTAATTGGTTATAAAAGGAGAAACATTCTTATTATTATTATTACTTTTTTTAATGTTATTTATTATTAAATATTGCAAATAAAAATATAAAAAATATTTTACAATTTATTAAAGATGTGAGAGATGTTTTCAATAAAATCTTTATAGAAAAGTTATACGTGACTACAAAATTCTTAATTCATTTTAGTAAGAGTTTGTTAGGATTAACCTCTAGTAAAACTAGTAAGACACAATAGACGATATTTTTAACCCCTCTTAAATTTCCACGGTTTCTTAATAAATTGCATGCAAAGTATTTTTTTTTTAATTTTAACATTAATATCTCTTGAAGAAAACTATTACCTGGATTTTTTTTACAAAACAACACACTTAGATGGTACAGGTTATCATACATTTGTTTACAAATTCATCTTGTTTACAAAATGAGATTTTTCATTGTATATCATAATTCTCTCATCTTGTGTCCTAAATTATTTTTCAAATTTGATTTTTATTTTTCTACATTTCACACGACTTAGATCATTTTTATAACTATTGTATTGTTTGTTTTTGTGAACAAATTATTCTCTGATGCATTTTCGTTCCAAATTGTAATAATTATCGTTTAAAAAACTACCATGTATTTTGCGGGTTTGGTGACTCGAGTCTCTTGTTCGTCTCTTGTTTCGTTTTCTTTACTTTGTGTATTCTTAGACCTCAACACTTTATCTTGTTGGATTTATTCATTTATTTTTGGATTTTTACACTCGGAGAAACTTTATATTTATGTTTTGCTTTATTTTTTGATGATTTGTTTTTTATAGTTTGTAGAGCATGTTTGGAACACAAATAGTCTCAAAGACTGAGCAAATTTATTGAAAAATCAGTAACTTGATTTGACAATCCTTATAGTTATGTAAAACTCTTGATGTGATGGGTTTAAAAATAAATATACATAATAAATAGTAAGTTTGGAATTAAATGATATAAAAAATATTAAAATAATAATATTGAGAGTTGCAATGTGATTGTATACAAAATGTGGGTTGTCAATGTATCATTACCCTAATCTCAATTATCTCATACTAGCACGGTACCCGTGCACATGAGATTTCTTAAAAAATATCAATTATAATATTAACAAATAAAATAAAAAATAATAATGCAACACAATACTATTTTTTTAAAAGAATATTTGTAATTAATTGAAAATAAAAGTAAAAATTAAATGTAAAAATAATAATCACATTTAATAATATAAATTAGACTATTTTAATGTAGTTGACAAATTTTAAGTGTTTACCACATGACAATATTCATTGTAAAAGCAAACTGAAAAAAAAACATAATTATATTTATAGAGAAGTAAGTACCAAAATATAGATGTGTACATGAAACAACATTACTTTAAAGCACACTATATTATTGAATCAATAAAATTTAAAATAAGCAACATGGGATCATTCGAAACAAAACATTATTAACGAATTTAAAAACTAATACATAAAGATATTAACAAAAACTTGCAATAAGTCACAAAATATAAGAGAGAAAAATCAATATAAGTGACAAAACATGTTAGAGTCGACAAAATAACAAATAATTTAGGATTTGTGTTTTTTACGATTTTGAATAATTTACATTTTTTATTTTATTTTATATCTTTATTAGCAAATTATATAATTTAGAATTTGTATTTATTATGAATTTGTATAATTTATGATTTTTTTTATTTCAGATATTTTATTTGAGTATAACATTAAATAATTAAAGCTTTCTATTTGTGTAGAATTTTGAACCATTTAAAAATTGTATTTACTTCATATTTTTATTTAAGTATGACATTAAATAATTTATGATTTGTATTTATTTAAATTTTTTAATAATTTATAAATTTTATTTATTTAATTTTTTTATTTAATTAGAAAATTATAATTTATGATTTGTATTTATTTCAGATTTTGAATAATGTAGGAATTTTACTTATTTAAATTTTTTTATTCTAGTACATTAAATAAATTTAAGATTTGTATTTAGGTTTAATAAACATTTTGGTCTCAACGTTTTAAAAAAAAATGCAAATTCATTCCAGTTATTTAATTTTGTTTTGTTTTGTATGATCCTAAAGTTTTATAAACAATTGACTACAAATTTTATTTTATTAAATTGTGTTATTGTAATAGATTTACTTCAACGTTTCCTCTGCATATTAAATTTAAATTATATGTGTTGTAATCAAATTGAATTATATTAAAATATTTCTGGGATCAAATATATATATTTTTTAAAGTGGATATGAGATTACATATTTCTAAAATGTAAATTAAATTTATAAAACTTTATAAATTTAAACATTTCTCTCCTTTACAAACGGGGAAACGAAATAAATGCATACATATATTTAAAAATAGATTATAATCTAATTATGATGACTAATTAGGTATTAATAAATTTAATTTTGTGTATGAACTTAAATATTTTAAAGATGAAAATTTTCACAAGTTTCTGTTCATGTTAATAATCTTTAAATACAGGAAAATCATAGTTAAAAAATATTTATTTTTAGAAAATAGTTTTATAAAATTTAATTACTCTGGAGTGTCCATTTTATTTTTTAAATATTTATTGTTATTTATAATTTCATATTTTTACCAATTTTTATTTCTATGATTTTCTAAAAATTCATATATTTTAGAAGGAAATAAAGAAAATAACCAATATAATATAAGTACAGATCAACTTAAATATAATTTATTTTTTAACTTCAAAAATTGCTTTTCAGAATTATAATTTTAAATATTTTTTGAAAAGTGTTTAAACAAAAAGGATATTTGTGGAAAAAATGTTATAAAAAAGGAGGCAAATCAATAAAACTAGAAATAAAAAATAACAGATACGAAAATTTAAAGAGCTGGGCCAAGATGGGTAATTTGGGCCTGAGTTTTGGGCCTTTGTAAGTTGGTCCGGTGGAGTTGTCTCAGGGACCAAAAAATATAAAGAGAAATGAATGCATGAATTGCGATTAGGGTTTTAAAGAGACGCAACTCCTCTGCTCTGTTTCTTCAGTTCGGTGGTGCCGTAGCAGGGAGCTTCAGCGTATCACTCAATTCCAGAATGGTTCGTTTTTCTTCTAACCTATCATTCTACTTTAGGGTTTTCATGTCTTTTGAATCTCGTTTTCATAATGGTTTTGATCTTAGTCCTTTTGGCATTTTACTTTATCTCTCTAATTTTCTTGAAATGGCTTGCTTTACTCTATTTTCTGTTGCATCTGAACTTATCGTTTTGTTCTTTGCGACAAGAGTGCTGTTATTTGTTTACAATTCAGATCCGTTTTTGAAATCATGGTGTTGGCATTCGATTAGAAATTGCTTCAAGCCTTTGAAGAGTTTAATGGGGTTTATCTAGGTTTCGCTTTGTATATGAAAGTGGAAGAATGTTGCGATTTGAATGTGATCTGTTCTGTGTGTGTTATATGTAAAGATAACTTCGAGGCGGATGAATCAGTATATTGTGGCCCGGGGTTTTATTTGTTTAACGTAGACTTGATGATGAAATATTGTGTTTTTTTTTTTTAAATTGATTTTTTGTTTGAGCTTTGGATTTGAATGCATGACTGTGACAGGCTAGAGGATTGAAGAAGCATTTGAAGAGGCTCAATGCCCCAAAGCATTGGATGCTTGACAAACTGGGTGGTGCATTTGTAAGTGAAAATTTCATCGTCTTTTGATCAGTTTTCAACGGAGAATTTCAGAGTCTGATGTGTGTTTTTCCGTGTTTAGGCTCCCAAGCCCTCATCTGGACCACACAAATCTAGGGAATGCCTACCACTGATTCTCATTTTGCGAAACCGGCTGAAGTATGCCCTGACATACCGTGAAGTCATTTCTATTCTGATGCAACGACATGTCCTCGTTGATGGCAAAGTCAGGACAGACAAGACATATCCTTCTGGTTTTATGGGTATGTATTAAGAATTACTTTTGGTGTGTTTGCTGAGTTGGGATTGTATGATATGCTATGATAATTCGTTGCTATCATTATTATTATTTGCTTCATGAGTTTATTATAGTCTTTATTTTTGGTGTGTTTGCTGAGTGGGGTATCATATGCTATGATTATTCGTTTTTATCATTATTATTATTTGCTTCGTGAGTTTTTGATGTATTTCCCTTTTTATGATGAAATGCAACTCCCGGCTAACCTAGAAGAAAGAAGAGATTTTTTGCTCAATGTAATACTTTTTTGAATTATATTTATATCTTTACAGATGTTGTATCCATCCCTAAAACAAATGAGAACTTCCGCCTGCTGTATGACACTAAAGGCAGATTCCGTCTTCACTCAGTCAGGGACGAAGAAGCTAAGGTACTTTTGCTTGATTACGACGAATAACTTTCGTTCTTAACTACTTTATGAGATTACACTACTCTACTATTATACAGACGTGGATTCATCGTGTTAAGTTCTTGTTTATATACTATTAACCTGGTGCAGAATGTTCACTTGACCGAACCTTTGTAGCATCATTTATAGGTTGTTTAGTTTTTTGAATTTTGCAGCTGCGACCTAGTTTTCACTTTAGTAATTATGTCCACTTGTTTTCCTTGTATGATGGCAGTTCAAGCTTTGCAAGGTTCGGTCAGTGCAGTTTGGGCAAAAGGGCATCCCATACCTGAACACCTATGACGGGCGCACTATCCGCTACCCAGACCCTCTCATCAAGGCTAATGACACCATCAAGTTGGACTTGGAGGAAAACAAGATTGTTGAGTTCATCAAATTTGATGTTGGGAATGTAGTCATGGTGACAGGTGGAAGGAATAGAGGGCGTGTTGGAGTGATCAAGAGCAGAGATAAGAACAAGGGAAGTTTTGAGACTATCCATGTCCAAGATGCTACTGGGCACGAATTTGCAACTCGTTTGGGCAATGTGTTTACCATCGGCAAGGGAACAAAACCTTGGGTATCTCTTCCCAAGGGTAAAGGTATCAAGCTTTCCATCATCGAGGAAGCTAGGAAGAGGATTTCCGCCCAACAAGCTACTGCTGCTTAAATCATCATTAGGATATCAATAGACTTTTGAGTGCTTTTAGTTTTCATGCGATGCTTTTTGCTTCTAAATTTTATTATCTGGAGATTTTATCCGTTGAATTTTGTCTCTTCAATGCACTATAGAACTTTTATTGCTGCTGCTATATAGTCATGAAGGAATCCTTCCATTCCATAGTTTTTTTTAATGTTGTTTTAGCTGGAACAAGTCTCTTAAGCAAGTCCACTCAATGCATCTTTTTAAGAAACTACTCTTGTTTCTATTTCAGATTGTTTTTCCCTTCTAAAACGTTCTTTCGTAATAATTCAAACTGTGCGAGAGATAGGGAGATTGATTTACTCTACAAGAGTGTTTAAGTATACAAAATTCCTCTTAATCTAAGCCTTTTATTGAATTTTAAATTAATTAATTAACCATAATTAAGTGTATTATGTTTCTCTTTCATAAAATGAATAACATTTTGAGGTGATGTGTAAAGAGATATTATATGTTTTTCTCAATTCATGCTAAATGATATTCGTGCCTCTTCTAGTTTTCAAATTAACATCTGACTTTCTTATATTTTTAATAACATAATATATAAATCCTTTTATAATATTTAAAGTAAACATTCTGTTTCTTATAATTTTAATAAATTGATATTCACTTTCGTTATTTTATTTAAAAACTTATATTAACCAAATTTTAAAAAAATAAGATTTTAAAGTTTTAAAATATATTTTTTGGTTAAAGAACTAAACATTAATTTTTATAGATGAAATAAGAGTAGTGAGTGTGATGACTTAAAAATAGGTTTAGCCAATATATCAAGAAAAGTACCAAGGTTCATAAAACAGTTGTTTAGACGTTAAATTTCCATTAGTCCATGTTTAGAAATGTATATCTTATTTATCGTTATCATTCATATGAGAAAGAATACTGAGATCTATACTTGAAGTAGGCTTGAATACATGAATTATAGGATAATTTGCACTTTGAACGTTTTTTAGAGTTTTATTACAATATTTTCAATTCCTGTTGATTTGTGAACCAATACACAAAATTGATAGGATTTCTAAGGTTTGGATTCACTGTGGTTATGGTATGATTGTGTTTTATTTTAGTTCTTAAATAACCCAAACTAGAGAATTCATCTAAAAAAATTAAAATTTACTTTTAGTTCTTATTGTCATATGATATTTGTAATAGTGATACACCTACTTATGTATCTCGGATAGTTTTTTCATTAAATTTGAACTCAATTTGACATTAGGTCCATAGACAAATGCTTGAACCCAAATTGTTCATTACAAATGCAAGAAATCAGGCCACTTCAAACCAAAGTGTCCTGAGAAAGAGAAGAATAAAGACAAACAAAGATGTTTATTTGGGTTTGGGAAGGATGTCAATAAACATGGAAAACCTTGATGAATTAGAATCTAAAATAGAAGAAACAAAGGAAGTTGAAAATCTGTCTTATGTGCAATATATTATCTGATCCCTCATTGGAGGAATTTGATGAAGATGTAGATTTAATAGATCTTTATTTTATCACTGAAGCATATAATGAAATTTTATCTAGTTACTCTATTCTCTCCCAAGCTTATAAAAGCTCCAAAAAGATAAGTAAAGTTTTTGTCAAAACAAATCAAGTCTTTGAACAATAAGTCCACATTCTCATACAAGATCTTTCGCATAAACATGTTAATCTATCAGATGATTATAAATAATTAAACAGAGAACATCAAAACTTGAAACTAAGTTGTGACTAACAATCTACTCTTAAAAAATGAAACTTTGAGAAAAGACATATTCACAACTATAAAAGAAGACAATATACTTAATCTTCTAATAAAACCATCATGTAAATCTTATGACAAGCATGATTTAAGATTTGAGGAAGAACAATCTTCAAAGGTGAAAAACACGCAACATTTCTACTTGTTAAATGAGAAGTTGTTAAGCTCTTGATAATTATCAAGAAAGGATCCAAGTCTATTTGGGTATCTAAAGATAAAATAATTTCTTTTGATTATTTACATCACAACAAGAAGAAAAATATGTCATGATACTTGGAGAGTAGGTGTTAATGATACATGGTGAAATACAAATTTATATTTTGAGACTTTAAGAATAAAACCAGTAAAGAAGTCAAATTTAAAGAAATAAAAAAGGAATAATAATAATAATAGGAGTTGAATAAATAAGTATGGTTCATTCCTTATATATTTATTTATTTTAATTAGTATATGATAAAAAATATAATATTCTTATCAGAAGTTAATTATGTGATAGTAGATACAATGTTTTCTCTAATAAAGACCTATTTGTAATAGAAAATGATGACACAACAATAATATTTTCTACTAAAAACAAAGTAAGTTGTACAAAATAGATTTTAGTAAACTACCATATCAAAATTTATCTTTCTTTGTATCTTTTAAAACAAAGATCGATGGTATGATATAGGAAGTGTGTGATTATTCTAGCTTGATGTTATTCTTAAAACTACAAAAACTCAATCTCGTGATAGGGTTACACATGTGAGGCATGTACGAGGGATCATCAAATTAAAAGATTTTTTTCCTTTCTATTGAAAGACTCTTGCTAGTGGTAAAAGGTACAACATGGCCATAAAAGAATAGCATACTAGACGAACATGAGTTAAGTTCCTTACTTACAATGATGAAGTTATTGAGATCTTTTATAATTTTGTAAAAAGATTCAAAATGATAAAGACTTATTTGTTGACTCAATCAGAATTGTTGCCTTAATTTAGTTGGAAGAAAATTTATAAATTATTTATTTTAAAGATGTAAAATATAAATTTAAAAATTTATTCTTATTATTAAAAAATATTTGAATAATGAATTATGATATATATATATATATATTTTTTTTTTGCATGTTTGAGTTAATTAAACTTTCTAATATATAATATCCATAATTACTTATATTTTTTAATAAAAAATTAAAAAATATAATAAAAATAATTGTGTTAAATTGAAATAAATTTATTAAATATATTAAAATTTATGAAAATAATATTTATTATTATATATATTTGTTATTTTATATAATTATATATGTTTTGTTGATATTATAATTTTATTTTATTATTTTTATTATTTATAATTACATGTTGTTATTAATAGTATAATTAGATGTTTTTTAAATTGTTAAATAAATTTATCTAATATTTAATTTGTATATTATATATTATATATATAATTATGTTTTGAAAATACATGTACAAATATATTTGGATAAAATACAATAAGAATAGGTGGAATCAATAATGTCAATTGTGAAAAAAATAATAAAAATGTTCTCACCTTCTCCCTCATCCACTTCCTTACTCTCAAAATCAGTGAAACAAACACAATAAACATCCTATGGCCACTCCTTCCTCATTGATGAAAACAAACACAAATGTGTAAGGAGAACAAAAATATTTTTTTTATATATTTTTAACTAAAAGAGTCACAATCTTGAAAGATGAAAGAATGAAAATGTTCTCAATTGAAAATTGTTAATTTTAATCAATAGATACTCAAACCCAAAATTTGTTCCTTCACCATTTTCACTTTAAAAAGAAATTGAAGTCAAAGATAATTTTCATGAATAATTTTGTTAGATAAAAATGGGTATTTTTATTTTGCTTTTCTTAACCTGCCATCAAAATTTGCTCAATTTTGCTCAAAATTCAAAGACGACCCTTTTCTCTGTTGGAGATCCCATATGGATTAAAGATTAAGGCATTTCATTGTATATAAGTAGGTGTAAACCTCATCTCATAAACCGATTTGATAAGGTTGAGTTAGACTTAAAGTTTACTTCTTAATATTCTCTCTTTCTCATCTTCTAATAGTTTTTTTATCAAACAAGTTATTTTGTTTCAACTTATTCTATAAAAAAATTATTCAAAATTGATTAATAAAACTATTTTTAACAACTAAATTAAATACGCAATAAATAATCCTCTTGTTATATTTTCTTTAAACAAAATTTATAAGAATTAAATCAAGATTAAATGAAGTTCGAATTCATCTTCAAAATTTATTAAGGTAAAGACTCATTATGAATAATAGAAATAAATAAAAATTTATAAGATATTAATTATTATGATTACTTGCATATTTATTATCCTGCTCACTAGAAGAGTTAAGAAATAAATACAATATAATGAAAGTCGTCTCAACTTTGTAAAAAAGGAAAAATACTATTACGAAAAAAATTATATAAAAAAAAAAGTTGAACGAACTATTTCGCCAAAGAAAAATTTCAGACTTTTGTGAATTTGAAATTAAAAATGTTTGGTTCTCAATATTGTATTTATATTTTAAAGACAACATCAACAAATTATGTTTTTTTAAACTGTCTTTTATCCACGTTTTCCTTCAATATTGTTATCATCATGTGATAAATTTCAATTAGCTTTTTTTCTAGTTAAAAAAAAAACAACTTAAAAATTTAGTTACTTACATAATGACTGATTTTTACATTCAACATAATTAATTGTCGCAATTTTTTTTCAAGATTTAAAATGAAAATTCCAAATTTCAAATTTTGAATATTAAAAATTATTTATTGTACATTGCTGGATTACTCGGACTAAAACGTTAAAATCACGTAAAAATATGGCTCAAGTGAATAATTATAAACTTTTATTTTCTACACATGTTGTCTTTGCAACTTCATGTTCACGGCTACATATTATTAGTTTATTTGTTTGTATAAGGGGTTTCAATTTCCTTTCGAACTGTGTAAATTTATATATGAAAGCACTTTCATCACGTTTGGGTATCACAAACACATAACAAATAAAATAATAGATTAATTGTTCTATTTTATTGAGTTTAATATTTTGAGTACCATAAAAGTACCATGAAAGAGTTGAATGTGCATCACTAAAGTTTTGAACAAATTATTTGGAGTCCTCAAATCATAATGGTTTTGTAGAAGAAAAAGGTGAGAATGGGTGTGAAATTGTGCACATGAAACATGACAATGACAACTTACTTTTCCATGATAGTGTTTTCATGGATAGTCCAAAAGGGTGAAGCTTCCACGAATGAAGATTGTACCAACAAAAGTTAGGAAAAAAAAGGATTAGATTGGTTTGTTTGCATTGTTGGTGCCACAAAGTTGGTCTCATATTGACCCTTTGTCTGAGGTACATAGATTTTGCTGTACTAGATAAGTTGTGTACACACTTGTACAGTGCTCCACATCTACACGTCAACTAATGGTTTTGGAGACAATGATGTCAATTTAATTTAGTGTTCTTTGTCTATAAGGACATTGTAGGACATAAATGCTTCAACTAAGATGTATCATACCATCAAATAATGAATGTGATAAACAAATCAACATATCTATGCTGAATATGAAATTCTTCGTTTACAAATCCAAGAAGACACAACACAATATTTTTATTCTCAAAGAAAAATGGCACAAGAAAATAATTCAAATAATCTCAATAGAATTCATGTTTAATAGAATTTGTGTTTCAAATTCAAAGCAAACAAATTTGAAAGATTGCGAATCCAAGTTTTTTATTATTTTTTAGGATCAATATCAGAAATATGGAGATAAAAGATAATGTACAATTCAACATTAACCAATTCGAGGATTAAGGGTCAACTTAAAAGAGAAATATAAAGAGATTGAAGGAGCATAACAAAGTAAGGCAAGTCGAGCAACAAAAGTCATATTAGTAATCTTGTTGAGAATACAAAAGAGTTGTAGTGAGTGTCTAATCTAGCTATTAGAGCGTTTAGTGTATAGAGTTGAGTGTTGAACCATTGTAATTCTTTTCATTGTGAAGTTATACCCGTATGAACTTTTTTGTGCTCTATTTGAAAGTGCTTTATTGTTTTTTGAAGAGTTCTTAATCTTTGGGGGAGGTTTTGTAACCTGAAGAGGTGTTAATACTCAATGTAACTTGGAGAAATAAAAATACTTGTTGAACCTGGAGAGGTGAAAATACTTATTGAATATGGAGAGGTGATGATACTTGTTATAACCAGTTGGTTAGTGGGAGATATCTTAAGCAATTGCTTAAAAAGACTAGACATAGTCTGAGTTTGGGTGAAATATGATAAATCTTTTGTGTTGATATCTATTTACTTTTACTATTATTTTAATTTTCACTATTCGACGATTTACTAGACAATCTTACTAAACACTCTATTAGACGATCTTATTATATGTTTTTGTTAGATGGTCTAATAGACAAACTGATTATCTAATGCGAAAAAAGAGTTTAAAGACTTCGTTCAACCCCTCCCTTCTAGAGCCAATTGCACCTACATCAACAACATACAATGAAAGCTAAAAACTCTCAAAAAATCTTGAGAATCTTCATATCCAGACATCATTATCAAAACATCTTCACTTGGGTCTTCTCTTCAATTCCAATTGTTTACACTATGGAACTGTCTTTTTCGATCTGATTTTAAACTTCCTATAATAAAAAAATCTACCAACCAGCAATTGTACTTATGACCCCTTAAAAATTTTAAGGTTCTTCATGTCGAATTTGTATGTGTTGGTCTTGTTCTTTATTAGGAACCTATTTGTCCTTGTTTTTATTTTGTTGATTTTCATGTGTTGCTCACCTTTCTTTGCATTTTCGTTTTGAACAAAGTGAACAAGAGAACTCCCATCAAATACTCCCATCAAAATATTTAATTGGGCATCGGTACATCAAATACTCCTATAAAAATGCTGACAAGTATTTGACGAGTTGTGAATTTTTGGATGATACTCCCATCAAAATGATGAGAGTTATAAGACGAGTTGTAAATTTTTAGATGGTGATTTTTTTATGATAGTATTCAAGTATCGAATATAAATCCACTAACCAAAAACTCTTTAATGCTATAGTTAATAAAATTACAAAATAACATTAATATGATAATCAAGTTACTTTCTTTCTAATATGTTTGTATTTATAAATTTTTGAGTAAGAAAAAACTTTTTTTTTATTTGTGCTCTTTGTACTTTATTTAACTAATCACACACTAAATCTTGATTTATGAAAAGCTTAATTTTTAACGTGAAAGAGACTTTATGTGTCGTGTTGTTATTGGAATCCCAACTCATATTGGACCCAAAGAATCTCACTTCCCATTTCCACTTTTCTTCACTAACCCTAAATCAACGTCCACGCCAAATTTCATGCTTCTAACATAATTCTTACTTTTTTTTTTTCTATTACTAAATCTTAAATTTTAAACCCTAAATTCTAAACATATATCACATGTGCATTGATTGGTTTGTTGCAGTCAATAATAAAATCACAAAAACAAATTCAGCATAAAACATATAGACAAAATATGATATTTAAGAAAATAATAATATATTTAAATAGTTATTTTATTTTATTTTTCTTTTGTTTTACACACTTTAATAATAATAATAGGAAATAATTAGTATAAAAATAACGTTTTGACAAAAAAAAAATCACTCATTTTGTATCAAATTGAATTGAAAATAAGTTATTAGTTTTCTTTCATGGATTAAACATATGCAGAAAGAAAGAGTAACATGAAAAACCTATTTTTTCATTACAAGAAAATTATTAAATAGAAATCAATTTTATAGACAAAAATAATTAGTTGCTATAATAATGACTAAATTATAAACTATTTTAGATACTAAAAAAATTATTGATTTCTAAATTATTTTTTATTATTGATAAATAGTTTTTAAATTGATATCTAGTTAGCTACCAAGATTTTAACTATCAATTATTTAAATTTTAAATTTGGTAACAAAAATCTTGATAAATAATTAAATACCAATTTAAAAATTATTTAAAAACTAATAATTTTTGTAGTCTCTAAAATAGTTTTTAATTTAGTCACTTTTTTTGTCTATAAATTAATTGTTTTGGAATGATTTTTTTTTAGTGTTTTTAATTCATGTGTAACGTAGATTTTTTGAGTGGTAAATTATATCATTAAATGAATGATTATTTATATTATTTTTTATTGGGATCATTAATATTTTATAACTGTTTCATCACTTATATTGAGTTATATCTTATAATAATGTATACGAATTTTTGTATTAGTGATTAAAAAAGAACTTTTTGGTTTGCTAGAATGAAGACTAGGTATACGTTATAGTGAAAAAAAAGTACTTTTTGGTGATAATAAATCTCTTTAACCTAACCTGGTCCATGATTTTCACGTTGTTAAATGCATTTATTTTTCTCACGTTGACGAATTAAAAGTGTGATGCACTTTTGTACAAACAATTCATTTAAGCTAAAAGTTTCGATCGATAACTATCCAATGTGCTTCTTCGAAACGGACTTAAATGTATTTTTATTCCATACATTTTTATTTTAAATTTTCAAAGTATTGACTTTACTTTTTATATATTTTTTAAATATTTTTTTTAAATTAGTATGACGTGATACATATCTAAATATATTATTATGTCTACAATCATGACAATCATCTAAAGTTACATATAACTTCAACAATTTTTTTTTTGAATTTAAATATAAAAGAATTTTGTTAATTAGTGGAAAAAATACATTAAACCAATTCAGTTCTATTTAGTGTCGTTATTACTTAAAATACATTAAAATTATTCAAATGAAAATATCATCTTCAATAGATATAATCAAGGGTAATTTAAAAAATATATATTTTATATCAAATTAAAAGTTAAATACTTATTTAATACCTATTAATGTAAAATTATATATGTTAAAGATTATATATAAGAATATTTTATAGCATATAGAAATGCAAAATTTTACTGTTGACAAAGAAAGAACAAAAAATAAGAGAATAAACACAGAAATTAAAAAGTCTTTTTTATTTCAAACTTTCTTAGCTTCTTATAAGAGATTTGCGAAGAAAGTTTTAAATATATATATATATATATATATATATATATATATATAATTAACTATTTATAATTTATTTTTTTATTCTTTTCTATTTTAAACTCAAATATTTTTTATTCAAAAATAAAATTACATAATTAAATATAATATAATAAACAAATAAAAACATTAAATGTTAAATATATTTATGTTATAAAAATATATAATAATTAATATTTAATAATTTTAATAATTAATAGTTATTATAAAATTATAATTATAAATAATAATAATAAATAAAAATTTTATGATAAAAAATAAATATTTAATGATTATATTAATTATAAAAATAAAGATAAAATCAATAATGCTATTTAATATAAAAATAAGTTTTTATTAATTTTTTTTATCAAATTTTATATTATTTTTTTATTTTTTCAAAGTTAGTTCTGATATATTACCAAAAGTAATATTTCAAAATCAAAGAAAATAATATTTTAATTAAAAATAATTATAATTTATATATAAATTAATCAAATTATATTTTTAATAATTTTTAAATATAAGGGTAATTTTGTAAACTTATATTTTATCAATTAAAAAAAATATAATTTTAATTTATTCGTCACATTACTCCCAAACTTTCATAAACTTTCCTACACTTTTTATTTTATTTACCTTAATCCAAACAACCTCACTTTCTTCACACTTTCTCTACAAATCATCTCAAATCCACTCCCTAATCCAAACAAAACATTAGAGTCTATTATAGTGAGAGTGTGTTGTGCTAGTATGTGTTGGATATCCCACATTAATTACAGATAATAATACTTAATAATAAATAAGCGATAGAAACTTTATCTTATAAGTCACTTTTTTAAAGTTGAATTAAATTTTAAGTATATTTTTAATAAGATATATATTTTTTATATTTAGTTGAAAACTATTTTTAAAATTTAAATGTAGTAGATATACACTTTTATATAAAAAAAACTAAATTTATGAATGATGATTGATACATGTTATGTTAGTGGCCGAGAATATACACGTGTAAGGCATAAGATATATGAAAAATAATTGCAAAATGAAAAAAGTGGACCAAATTAATGTCTATGTCATCCATCATAGGAATCATAGAAGTGTCTTATGGCACCAATTTATAAGTTTGTGGTATTGAATGCATTATTCTAAAATTGATCGAATCTTTTTCACTTATTTTCCACAAAGCAAGTTGCGTAGCCTGCAAAGGATTCTTTTATAATATGTGGAATCTTTGACATAGAAAATTACTTCTGAAAACAATTTCTCCAACAAAACAAGTGGTTTTGAATAATATTTTTTTTTCTTGTAGAATCTTTGTTTTGATAATTTTCAAACTCAACTTACAAGTGGTTTTGATAATCCATCAAAACAAAGAATTTGAGGTTTATTTTTCATATCTTTATTATATTTCAAAATGTGTATAATTAACATAAAAACAACAACAAAGTGTCCTTTGATTAATTTAAAAGGAACAAATATCAATGAAAAATAAACTTAAGGCAACATAAATTTTATTTGTTTTAATTAATGTAAAGATAAAAAAAGTAAGATGAATGTTTTATCCTAATGCAAGAATAAACATAATTATTTTTGGGTTATATCAATTTTCTACATTGTTTAAAATTAAAAACACACATTTAATTTCATTGTCATCATCTTCTAGGATGCTCATAATTGTCAAAGTTAGATGTTTAATATACAACTTGAGTTTCTTTTTTTTAGAGGTAGAACCACCAACCCTCATCAATGAATTCATGAAATCATTTTATATCTTCGAATGTATCTTAGTGTCCCTTCTCTCCTCTTTCAATTGGAGTTAAGGCGCAAAAGCTTTATTTTTTCTTAATAAATTAAATATATATGTCCAAAGGAAAATTTTCTTACTATGGGTAATAATAAGTGAAAGGCTTCCAACATATAGATTTTAAAACAACCTTTTCAATAATAAGATGAAGATGAGTGATGAAAAATTTGAGTGTTAGAACCAAATCTTCTCTAAAAGCAAAACAAAGTACACACTTGCTGATGAAAAAAATAGGATTTTAGCCATGTAAAAAATTAAATGAATTACGAGGGAAGATGAATAAAATTTAATACCAAACCAAGAAAGAACAAGTATAATTGGTATGAAATAATTTTTTTTTAACAAATTGGATGATAAGATAAACATAGTAGCTCAATTTACAATAAACAATGTATTTGACTTTACTCAAACCTTTACACTTGTATTTGAATTAGTCATAATTATGCTTGTAGTTACTACTAAAGAAGACATCAAACTCTCTTAAATGGAGATGAAAAGGGTATTTTTTTTTTAAAACTATGGTGATTGAGAAAGAAATATAGTTAAACAATGTTTAGTTTCCAAAGTTTGGATTTGACACAATGTTTTCAGATTTATAAAAAGTCTACAAGATTTAAAACAAGCACTTCAAGATCTATCAAGTTTTCCATCAAAGCACACACACATACATTTTATTACCAAAGAAAAAGTTTAAACACGAAAACAGAATTTCCAATTAATTGTTAATACTCAACTAACTCAATCCAAATGCTTTTAATAACATGGTCACACATTTATTTGTGAATCTATGGTGACCCAACATTATACAGCTCGGACCACTCTCTTTTTCATGCAAATTAATACCTTTCAAATCTCAAAACCTACCATTATTATATCTGTTTAAGATGTTTGTCTCTTCTAATTTGATTACTGAAGGTAAAAAAAAAAAGGGTTGATTATTCCTAAAGAGTTGAGATAAGCTATATTAGAGTAGAGAGGGGAAAGAAAGCGCGTTGGATGTTGTAAGACCCGTCCACAGAAGCACTTTGACACAAATAAAAAGTTCCAAAATTTGTAGAAATCATGCCCTGAAGCCCGGCATAAAGAACATGGTCATCACTTCAAACATACACATATTTCACTCACAGACAATAGCCAGATCATAAGACACCCCATTCTCTTGGCACCTTTCAACAACTTCTCCGTTTTCCCTCTCCATCAAACCCCAGATTCCTGTTTCAACCCCTTTTTCGCTCATCACTCGTTCCTTCAATAAAGGCTCAAACTTTTGCAACTGGGGTTTTGGATCGGAGCGTTAAAGAAGAGAACCATGTCAGACATAGTGAAGCAACTGTTGGCAAAGCCGATCCAATTGGCTGACCAAGTCACCAAGGCGGCGGAAGAGGCCAGTTCCTCTTTCAAGCAAGAGTGCTTAGAACTCAAATCCAAGACAGAGAAACTCGCGGGGCTTCTTCGACAAGCAGCGCGTGCGAGCTCCGACCTGTACGAGCGTCCCACGCGGCGTATAATCGCCGACACCGAACTCGTGCTCGACAAGGCCCTGTCTTTGGTCCTGAAATGCCGCGCCAACGGCCTCATGAAGCGCGTGTTCAGCATCATTCCGACGGCGGCGTTTCGCAAGATGTCGTCCCAGCTCGAGAATTCCATCGGGGACGTGTCGTGGCTCCTCCGGGTTTCGGCTCCGGCGGAGGATCGCGGTGACGAGTATCTCGGCCTCCCTCCGATCGCCGCGAACGAGCCCATTTTGGGCCTCATTTGGGAGCAGGTGGCGACCCTCCACACGGGCTCTCTTGACGACCGATCTGACGCAGCCGCCTCGCTCGTGTCGCTGGCACGTGACAACGACAGGTACGGGAAGTTGATAATCGAGGAAGGTGGGGTTGGACCCTTGTTGAAGCTGATAAAGGAGGGTAAAAAAGAGGGTCAAGAGAACGCCGCCAGGGCTATTGGGCTTCTGGGTCGTGACCCTGAGAGCGTGGAGCTTATGATCCTTGCCGGGGTGTGCTCTGTGTTCGCCAAAGTTCTGAAAGAAGGTCCCATGAAAGTTCAAGCTGTGGTTGCCTGGGCCGTGTCTGAGTTGGCA
>Ga0123342_1000675_pt1 | contig 55083 bp, 32 predicted proteins | sample Turbeawhitnodule_FD_89960 | JGI IMG/M metagenome (GOLD analysis project Ga0123342, IMG submission 89960) | Root nodule microbial communities of legume samples collected from Mexico - Turtle bean Mexico white nodule | ecosystem: Host-associated > Plants > Roots > Nodule | place: Mexico: Nepantla...
AAAACTATGTTGTCTTTAGCATCTTTAACATATTAAAAGTTAACTCCCATTTCCATGGTACACAGGATTGGTGTTAAATGTACTGCAAAACTTTTCTAAATTGTTAATTGTTATTCTTGATAATAATCTTCCGATAAGTGAATATGGTTTGAAATGATTTTGGGGAAAATGTTAATCCTAATGATAGTGGGTGCATAGAAGAAGAAGACCAGTGAGGGATCAAATAGTTTCGAAAGACAGTGTTCTTTGCTGTTTCTCAATTTTTTGGAAATATGGTCACATGAGTAGTTAAAATGAGAGCATATTTGAAGTCTTCTGGCTTATTGAAACACTATATCAAGATAAGTAAGTTTGATCTATGACAAAATCATACAGCAATTCAAATCTTGATAAAAATTGTTTATGTATGTATTGGTAGATGGTGTGGAAAGTATGTTGATTTTAAAATGAGTCTTAACAAAGTTTGAAAAGCTGAAAAATAAAGATGACAAAACGGACTGACTCAGCGGGTGGTTTACTTTTTGAACCTGTGATTGGTCCGATCCACCTAATTCACCAATTTGGCGGGTCGCAGACAAGGTGACCATCACCCTGCTTTGCTCTTTATACATAATACATAAAATTGAAGTATTCTTAATATTTATTTTATTTTTTATTAATTTCATTCATTGAAGTATTCTTAATATTTATTTTATTTTTATTTTTTATACAAAATTTGATTCATATTTATTTTATTTTTTATTCTTTATACATAATTTGATTCATATTTATTTTATTTTTTATTCTTTATTTATGGAAGTATTCTTAATATTTATTTTATTTTATTTTATTAGATATTAAACATTCTTTCATTAAAATATTAAAATTTATGTTTAATTTCCTTTTAAAAAAATTTAATTAGATAATTTTGCAAGTTATGTAACTTCACGTTGGCAAAGATGTTATCATTTTTATGTAATTTTATGTAATTTCAATTTTTTTTAGAAAATGTATTTCTTGAGTCTTCTAGTTCTTCAATAAATTCATGAAGTTTAGGAAACATATATCAATTATTTATAAACTCATTTAGTTATATATAAAGTAGTTGTTTATCAAATATTAAATACTCATAAAGTACGAACTTATATGCAAGCAAATAAAATTTTCAATTTGCATGAGAATTTAAGTTGAAATTTATTTAAAGTACTTAACTAAATTATTGAATAAAAGCTAGTCTTATCGCTTATATCTTTGGAGCAGGAACGGTTTGATGCTTCTCTTTTTAATTTTTATCAAAGCTGAGACCAAACCAACTCAATAATACTCATCCTTGCTCATTTACATCATCCCTAGTATATATCATTTATATGATATGGGGGTGAGCTGGCTATGCAGAAAGCGACTCATTAAAAGGGGTAATAGTATATATTTACACTGCTTTGGAGTGACAAATGTTATTCGTATTGGTAGTAGAAAATATATATTTTGCATGCAAACTACACAGGGGTGATTGTTCAACAGTATAAGGAAACTGTATACTCAAATTTGTATGTGAAGGAAAAAATAAGGAGCAGTAGAAGGAGTTCACGGAGCCTGTGGAGAGGGTTCCAAGGAAGAGTCTTCTGCAGTGGGAGATTCTGATTCAGCTGCAAGTTTCTTAAAAACAAGCTTTTGCTGGGGAAGTTGGCCGTTGGTAAATGCAGTGAGTTCTGTGTCTATTAAAACTGCGTCCTCTTCCTTAAATTCTCCTCTGAGAATACCCTTGGCAAGTTCATTCTCCACATTCTGCTGAATCACTCGCTTCACTGGCCTAGCACCATAATTGGGGTCATACCCCAAACTTCCAAGAAGTTGGAGAGCAGCGTCTGTCACTTGGATTTTCATCTTGCGGTCTGCAACTCTCTTCTGCACACGCTCCAACTGTAATACAACCACAAAGGGAAAATTGTTATTAGGGATGTTAAACCTATGTAACAGCACCATGGAAATCATTCAACATGGCTTAATGAAGTTGACACTTCTTGTAACTTCAGATGTTGAAATAAGACAAATCAGATTTCGTTTTTAAGACAAGCATGTCGGCAATCAATATGAACATATGGATCAAACAATTTTTGGAACTCATTGAGGATATGGTAACAAGAATATATTACCTGTAACCTGACAATGCTACCTATTTGCTCACGGTCTAGAGGCTGGAAAACAATATATTCATCAACTCTATTCATAAACTCAGGGCGGAAGATGGATCTTGCAGCATCCATTACTCGCTGTTTTATGGTTTCATAAGCCAACTCTTTCGGCACGGTGTCATCATCCGTGTTCAGAATATACTGTGATCCAACATTAGAGGTCATAATGATGACAGTGTTGGTAAAACTCACAGTGCGTCCTTGAGAGTCGGTTACTCTTCCATCATCCAAAATTTGAAGGAAGACATTGAAGACATCCGAGTGTGCTTTCTCAATCTCATCAAACAATATAACAGCATATGGTCTGCGGCGAACTATCTCAGTAAGTTGCCCTCCTTCTTCGTACCCAACATATCCAGGTGGAGCCCCAATCAATCTTGAAACAGCATGTTTTTCCATGTACTCGCTCATATCAATTCGTACAAGAGCTTCTTCAGTGTTGAACAAGTAGGCTGCAAGTGCCTTAGCAAGCTCCGTCTTTCCTACACCGGTAGGCCCCATAAACATAAAGCTGGCAATTGGCCGATGGGGATCTGAAAGACCAGCTCTTGAGCGTTGGATAGCCTCAGCAACTGCTTTAACAGCAGGGTTTTGACCTACAACACGCTTATGAAGCACTTCCTCCAAATACAACAACTTCTCCCTCTCTGATTGTTGAAGCTTTGAAACAGGGATACCAGTCCACTTGCTTACAATTTCAGCAATATCACTTCCTGAAACTTCCTCTCTAAGCATAGACTTCCCAGTATTCATATATTCATTTAACTCCTTCTCTGCACTTTCAAGTTGTCGTTGCAAGGAGTTTAGACTGCCATACTTTAATTCAGCAGCACGATTAAGATCATACTCCCGCTCAGCCTGTTGGATCTCAAGATTCACCCTGTCTATCTGTTGCATAAATATATAGACACATTATTACTATTAGCTGCAAATTATATAGTAATCGTTTACGTGACTAAATTTCTAACTTAGATTATAATTGCCAAATCAACTAATGTAGTTGCACTAGTTCTATGTGCTGAAAATACTTCAGACTGCAATACTCATCCTACCCCTCTTCTGAACAATTGCTTAATTCAAAATGAAAAAAAAAAATCTCCAACAGGAAAGGTATAAATAACACACCTCTTCTTTGATTGATTGAATACGAGTCATTACAGACTTTTCATGCTCCCACTGTTCAGTCAGCTCAGCTTGCTTCTCTTTCAATAGAGAAAGCTCTGTCTCCAGACGATTAAGCCTATCTTTAGTAGCCTTATCTGTATCATTCACGAGAGAGAGTCTTTCCATCTCCAGTTTCAGGACTGACCTATTGATCTCATCAAGTGCAGTCGGTTTAGAAGTGATTTCCATTTTCAGTTTGGCAGCTGCCTCATCAACCAGATCAATAGCTGCAATTTAGATGAAGCTAGCAATTAGTGCTTTATGGGCATTGTTGATGCTGATGCCATTTCAGAAGAAAGTTTAACATAAATGTGTAACAAAAAGAGATGTATCACTCACAAGTCAGAGCTATATTAAGATCATTCAAAGCCAAACCCTTCAGAAACCAATACTGCGGTCTATGTATGTTACCAACAGCAGCCAAGTGCTAGAGATTTGAAGTTTTACAAATGATTTTAAATTTTAATCTAATTCTTGATAGCAGCAAAATATTCTCTAGCATCTCCATTTCAAGGTTTTCAAGAACAATTAATATTCTAACAATCATCTGGAAATAATTGTTTTCCATCAACCTCAACTGAATTAATAAATTCTCAAAAGCACTAAAATCACAAATGTTCTAATTCGGAATTTAATCTTTCAAGTAAAACTCATGTCATAATAGTACAAATTAGTAGAGCGAATGTCAGTGCTCCAGAAACTTCTCAGTCCTTGTTCAAAACATTCAGAGTTTAAAATAACTTTTATTATTCCTTATTATTTCTTTCTTGGCAATAACATTGCCCTTCTGGGAGCCATGTTAGTCACTGAACTAGCAGTGGTTAGAGGATGGACTTCTTTATGGTAGAAAGTGATTCCCGGTAGTTGAAGCATTTCAAAATCCTTCTATGGTTCCATGGTGCATCAAGGGGAAGATGGAAGTGTTGCCTGGATGTGTAATATTTTGAATTTTAAAGTTTCTCACATTTTTAGGGAGGGGAATAGATGTAGACTTTCAAATTTGATGGTTGAGTCTAAGATTGAATTAGTGCGGCTGGATGTTCTTCCTTCTTGTATAAGTTTTGATTCTTTTGGAAATAGGTTTGGTCTGCCAGGTAATAAATGTTCTTGATTCATGGGTTTTGGTTTGATCCCTCATAATTTTTTTGCACATATCATTGGGAGAGCATGTGATTGATGAGATATGACATGCTAACCTAGTTGGGATGTCACATTCTCATAATGATGCTTTCTTGAGTGATACCCTTTCTAAAATAAGTATTATTACCTTTGTCGGGCAAAAATCTCCCACTGATATATCGATCCGAAAGAATTGCAGCTTCCACAAGTGCGCTGTCAGATATTCGAACTCCATGATGTAGCTCATACCTTTCTCGCAGTCCCCTTAGTATTGAAATTGTGTCTTCAACTGTAGGTTGGTCAACATAAACTTGCTGGAACCGTCGCTCTAGTGCTGGGTCCTTCTCGATATACTTCCTATACTCATCCAATGTTGTTGCACCAATACATCGGAGCTCTCCCCGACCCAGCATAGGCTTTAAGAGATTACCAGCATCCATAGCACCATTTGTAGCTCCTAACATGAATAGATGATAATTGCAATCAAATTCTCCAACATGTTAATTTTGAATCTCTATATGGCATCAGCTACAAAAAATCATATTTCAGGAAAATTATTATAATAAAAATGCAACATCTATATAAGAGTCCCCATTGATCCGAAGAGTTTTGGTATATAAAACAGTTTGCATCTAGCAGTCTGACCCTTTTAGCATCTTTAACAATACTCAAATAAGTTGTTCAAAATGGTAGAGTTTCAAGCTTCTTACCTGCCCCAACAACTGTATGAATCTCATCAATGAAAAGGATAGTTTGACCATCAGAATCTGTTACTTCTTTAAGCACGGCTTTCAGCCTATCTTCAAATTCTCCCCGATACTTTGCACCAGCAATCAGTGCACCCATATCAAGAGATATAAGCTAGAGAGAGAACAGTGCAAAAAGATCAAGTTTACAATTACTAGACAATTTAGAAACTTCCAAAAAAAAAGTGAAATATGACATTTTACTTTAGTGCAGAGGATTGAATAGCGATAGAGATTATTATAGAGAAATTGAAAATGGGAATAAAAACTTGAAAATCAGTTCCATTCATTCACAGCTCTATCAGGAATAGCCAAAGCACTTGGATAAAGCATACCCTACGGTTCATCAAAGCTTGAGGAACATCACCTTGCACTATTCTCTGAGCTAGTCTGTTTCAAGTGAAGAATTCGGTCAATAAAGAGAAATAGAAAGGAACAAGAAAAAAATCATCCAAATAAGATACATGCAAGAAGAAAAAATTAGTTAACCTGATGGTTTTCCAATAGAGTTAAGAAAAATCTGTGTTAAATTTTTTTGCTAAATGCATGTTTCAAACGTTATCATCATGTTCACACAGCTGAAAGAAATTGTTTTTCCATTCTAATTTATACTACTACAGGGAAAAAAGTCATTATTTAAAGTATCACTTGGGAAACCTCTAAAAAACCATTTAAGAAACTTACCTTCAAAAGATTAATTTTACAATATTACATATCTGCATTAAAATTTCATTTATCTTTTTCATAAAATGTATAACAGATGTTCAGACAATTTTATTATTCTTTAACCTGTCTAACAGATGGCATTGCTAGTATTTATGAAGCAGGTTAGACATTGAAATTAAGGGCAGTTAATATTGGTATAAACTAGTTAAGCTTAATTCTAAATTCCAAAAGATTTTAATAGCAATAATGTTCAACAAATGGTAATGTAATCAATCATAGGCAATGGAAGAAGATAAAGGTCTAAGTGCCTACCCTTCAGAAATGGCAGTCTTTCCAACACCAGGCTCACCAATCAGCACAGGATTGTTCTTTGTCCTCCTGGAGAGAATTTGGATGCATCTGCGTATTTCATCATCTCTTCCTATGACCGGATCAAGTTTTCCAGCTTTTGCCATTGCAGTTAAATCTTTTCCATATTTTTCCAAGGCTTCATACTTCCCTTCAGGATCTGTATAGAAACTTAACATGAGGCTTAAGCAATACAAAGTTGCCAATCATTTAAAGCGCACAGTTCAAAACTCAAGGAAAAAAATTAAAGACAACAATGTACTGGTCCTCAATACTCTTCAACATAACAATTAAAACCTTCCTCCAAAAGAAAAGAGGTAAGAAGATAAAAAGATGACAACACCTGGTTACATATCATATACTAAAAGTTATAAAAAGAAGACAAATAGCAAAATATAACTACCTTGATCAATAACTGACTGCGGTCCCCTAATGGACTCTACTGCAGATTTTAGAGCCGGCTCAGATATTTGAAAATCTCTAAAGAATTGCTTCCCAAATCGCTGATCTTGGGTAAAAGCAAGAACCAAGTGCTCAACTGAAACAAATGAATCCCCGAACTGTTTCTTGTGGTCCCTAGCTCTCTGAATCAGTGCCTCCAAATCACGTCCCAACATTGAACCAGACGATTCCCCTAGAACCTAACATAATTGAACATGCATTAAACGTCTGGGGTTCTCTGGAGGAATAACTAGCACTTAAACTCAACCAGACAACAAAATATAAAAGCTCATATTTCAATTCAATCTTCTTTGTATCTGTGATTCAACCTTGGGTTGCCGCTGAATGTACTTGTCAGTAGCTTCTAGAAGACGAGTGTTATCCACCCCAACCTTAGAAAAGATCCTGCGAGCAAGCCCATTCTTCTGCTCTAACAAAGCCTTCATCAAGTGCTCTGTCTCCACAATCTGATGCTTGTTCTCTTTGGCCACCTCCGGCGACGAAACTATCGCCTGCCACGCCATCTCTGTGAACTCTTGCTGTGTAATCTGCCATAGTATCAAAACCTCAACATCAACCACTTCACCCTACTTAACAAGCTCCAAGACCATTATACAACCCAAATTCACAAACATTCAAAATTCCAAATAAGCTGACAAAATTAACAAACATATTAAATTGGTCGAGTTTGGTTAGTTAGTTGATAATTGTGTGCTTCTCTGCTACAAAATAGAAGCTCAATTTTGAACCACTTTTCTCCGTTCAACCTATCTTCTTCTCTCTCAACTGTCTCTGCTCTCCACCATGTTTTCCAATAAGGACAATTTGATAATAGAAAAAAATTTACATAGCAATTTATCCAACTGGACCTAATCAGATCAGTTTCAACTAAAATTCTGAACTTAACTCAAACAGGGCGATTGCATGTTTCGAAAGGAAAGTTAAAAGAATAAAGTAGAAGCAATGCGCTATTCATTTATTCAAATTATTTAGAAAGCGTTACCCTTCCACTTGAAGCTTCACAGCGAACGGTGAGAGGTGAGGAATTTCTCCGAATTGTCCAAAACCCATTTGCAAAAGGGTGTCTTTTGTTGAAGGGGAGCGATTGGAGTGGCTTAAGGGAAATGGGCTTTGAGAAGGAGGGACAGCGGCGGTGGTGAAAGCGAGCACGGTTAGTGTTGCAGGAGAAGGGGACGGCGAGGTGGGAGAGAGAAAGCGACGTCATGGAGGCGATTGGCGAGGAGGAAGAGAGCATTGAGGGAAGAAGGAATGAGAGTGGAAATTTAAAGAAGGGAAGAAGGAACTTTGTGTTGCGTGGGTATTGAGAAAAGAAAAAGAGAAAGAGAGAATGGGAAAACCGTGTTACTGTGTTGAAACAGAGGTTGGGCTAAAAGAGAGAGAGTTGGACGTGGAATAGAGTGAGAGTGGAGCATTCTGGGAGCTTCTTGAAATGCTGTTTTGTATACATATGCACCCATTCACCACGTGTTCTGTGCTTTGGAGCTATGCAGTTCCTCTGAAAATGACTTGCGTTATCTCCTAAAATTTAGTATGTAAAAGTTATATATTTGTTACTGTTTGTTTAGGTTGTTTTGCAACTTCCAAGGATGGATGATTTAAAATAGGTAGTGTTATTTTAAGAATATAATTTTGGGAAAAAAATATTCTAAGTATGATTCTCATATTTCAGTGTATTTTGGCATAATTGTACTGTTTATTTCAAAAGTTTCATGAACTTCGTTAACTGGGCCACTGTCGTAATCATAGTGATTACTATTAGATCACGTTAATGAATTATATAAAATTTATTGGAATTTGAACTTAATTTAGAAAGAATGAGTCATTGAGCACTATTATTTAGTATTGCTTATTTCATCATGAAATAAGCAATTAGTACCTTGTGATTTCTTGATTTAAACAATGAGGATCAAAACCTAAATGAGCACAAATATAAACAATGTATGAAATGGAAAAACTATAAGAAACAGTACGTTAGTAAGATTAGTAAGATGAACTTGTGTTTATTTCATTCTTCTGTGATTTTAATCGGATAGAATACATATAGATATATATATATATATTATATAATTATAAATTATATAAATTGACAATAAATATGTGATTTTAATCGTATAAAATATATATATATATATATATTATATAATTATAAATTATATAAATTGATAATAAATTTTTATGTAAACAAGTATATTTTAGATTTTTTTTTAAACAGGGTTCAAAATGATTTATTCTTTATTTTGATAATCATAATAAAATTTTATACAATAAATTTCTCTTTTTTTAAACTAATGTATTTCTTCTTAAAATTGTATTAAAACCGTGTTAAAAATATTAAAAATGCAACAAGTATTTTTTAAATTAGACACTTCACCAATGAGTCTTCTATGGATGTCGTACGAGTGTCGGTGTCCAATACATGTGTCTGACACCAAACACACTATTTAAGAGAAGTATCTAATCTCATATATAGAAATGTTGTTGTTCAGAATAGGAGCATTAAGTTATAATAACAACCTCAAGCAGTAAGAATTTAGAATGTTATAAGAAATGAACATCTGAATCCGAGAAAAGAATAGAAATGATAATTTCATATATTTCTGAGAAAGAATAGGACATACTAAAAGAATCTTTTTATTTGTAGGCCTATAATCTTGAAAAGACATACTGCATATCTTGTGGTAAAATAGTAATGGTGTAAAATTAAGGTTGTCCAAGTTTCCCAAGCATGAAACTTGAATGGTAAGACACAAGTGAAGGATAAATGAAGTCCAAGGATATTCAAATTCAAGCATCAAATCTCCATTTTGTAAGAGGTGTGTGGTCAAACCACTATTCCCACAACTGCTATACAAGAGTAGCAAGGGTACCAAATAAATAAAAAGCAAATTAAAACACATTCAAGTGTTCAACACATACATGTCTGGAAGCATGCTGTATCAGACAGATGCAAGAGAGGAATTGTAAAGTATATATGAGGTGCAAGATGGCAAACTAGTATTGTTCATTTCAATATAACAAGTGCCTGATGAGGCACCACCTAGTACATGTTGAGACCAGCAGAAGAACATCTCCTATCAAATTGTGCAAGAAATAGAGAGCCGCAGAGGAATCAAGGAACTACTAGTTTCACAATCTTCACCAAGTAAAAGTGCTTTTTTAGGTAAACACTCCAGTACTCTTTGCCTGTAGTATGAATGAGACATGCAACCAAATAATTTGTGTATGTTGAAATCTTCAACGCCGCAGCTTACGTAAAAATGAAGTGTCCCTAACCTTCTAAGATAGATGACATCTGCTATTCAATCTGGATGCTATAAGATAATACACATGCATTTGTTCTGTGTTGCTTTGTTTGCAGCTTTCTTCTCTGTATCAGGCAAAAAGACTAAATTATCAATAAGTACCGGATCAGGCACCAAAACTGAATGAAAACAAAATCAGTCAAACAGAATAGTCACACTCTTTCATTTAGATGCAAGTGGTTATTTTAGTTCTGGAACTGCTAGTAACTTGTTTGAAATCCCACATCGAGTAGAGATAGGACAATTTATAATAGAACCGATTTTGTAAAGTTGAATTAGGCTTAAAGTCTATTTTTTAATATAACTGATAATTAAAAAAACTTGTTTCCATAGAAGTCCTTCTAGTTATGAAAGTACCAACTACAATTTTTATCTTTCAGTTTTCTATTTCTCCCAGAATTTTCAGAAAGGACTGTCTTTTTATTTGAATTTTCAAACAGATGGCTACAGTTTTGTCCGACACAATAATTCTAAAAATTGGACTAGAATAGTACTTTGATGGCATCAAGGACCCATTTGTTTGTTTTTTTCTCAAGAAGAAAAGCATGTTTTAGGCAAAAATATCTAAATTTTAAGATAATTTTATTTGTAAAAAGATTCAAGCTCAAACAAAAACAACCTCAGTGGATTTCTTTTGAGCAAGAAAGTGTTATTTCTTAATATATATATATATAACTTATATCATAAAATCATTTTTTTTAAGCTTAGGGCCATTTCGGTGAATTTAGTTTCTTTGATCATTTGTTCTTCCCTCTCTATACCTAAAACCCTATAATTTCTACAAATACTTCTATAATATAAATTTATGTCAAAAATGTAAGTGATCTTTGGCCCTTAAAGTGATTAAACGACAATTCCAATTAAAAAGATGACACAGAGGAATTCAACTATTTCTTGTAGTAAGCAAGTGAAATTTTTTGCTGAAGTGAGTGAAAAGAACTTGAACCTTATCGCAGCCAAACTTTAAAAAAAAAACTGCTTACTAATAAAATACAAAGCTATTAAGACTAGCTTTTGGCATATCTCAAATAAACACAAAATAAAATACCTTTCTCGGTAGCAGGATGTTGGACAACCACATGCATTGTCGTAACTGTATCAGGAGTATCACATAATGGGCTCTGGCATTCCCCAACTGTTCTGTTGTTCTCCAATATTTTTCCTGCACTAATCAACTTCACATCTTTTATGGTCCTTGGGCCATTCTCCTTGTCTTCAAAACAAAAAGACAAACTTACAAATCTCATATATCACAAAACAAATGGCAAAAATTTAAAATGAAGCTCACAATATGACAAACATCAGAATTCACCACAGAATCTAATTAAAGATATCAGTTTTAATCTTCCTACCTTTGTGAAATACAACTATTGCTCCCATATTAATCTAGAAAATGTCATTTTAGTTATATCTTATAATATGCCAGAAAGTTGTGGCGAATCATGGAAAATGCTACCTTGATTCTCAGTATAAGGATACTATGCTTACACACATCAAACAATATCCATAAACAATGAACAATTGCAAGGACACTAAGCTACAAACATCCTCTTGAAAAATTACTAAGCAATAAGGAAAGCCTAAAATTTCGAAAGTTTCGGATTAAGGAAATAGTAAAATAATTAGACAAATAATATCTCCTTGTAACTACACTGCTAACAATTGGTAGGCAACCTCCTGAACAAGTCAAAATGGGAGAAGAAATTGAGGGTTAAGAAACAAACTACCAAACTAGGGACCTATACTCAAGCTGGGAGGGAATATCCACCTATTCAGAGTCTATCAAACCCCCAAATGAAACTAGTTCCCATGTTTGACTGGGTGATACTCCTTGATGATGAACAAAAAAAGGGACTTATACCAAGAGTTCCCACATTTTTAATTTAAAAGGCTGTTATACAGGTCTTACCACCTTAGATACTTTCATAGTTTATAAACTCCCAAAAGAGCCTTCTTATGAAGAAAAAAAATGTCGTTTTGTTAATATAAGTGAAGTCTTGTCAAGGAATTAACCAACATTGGCACATTAAACATAATTACGCACATATGCTGGAGAGCATATCTTTGACTAATATTAAAAGTAACTGTAATACATTAAATGGAAAATATTTTTATTCATATAAGTTTATTTTCTTATCTCATCAAAAGAATGAAATAATTTCAATTGCTCTTCATCATTTTGGCAATGGAAAACAGTGACCACTGCTGCACTCACTCAAGAAGTAATAGTTATATACTAAAATGAATTTATAAATTATTCATCCTCAGTGTATACCTTCTAAGAGTTCGTCCAGCCCAAGAGCCTTAACTGAGGTGACATCAGGTTCCTTAAGGTACTACTTCATCCTGTTATACAATCTTTCTAAAGTCACTTTGTACCTAATTCAGCCCACTATCCTTGCCCATACCAGGTCTTAGAACTTTTCTATAACCAAAATAATAAAACCCACATAAATATTCCCGCACCCTCCATCATCATGTTTTCCAATCCACCCAAACCAGCAGTCTCTTAATTCATAGCACAAAGTTCCTCATAGCACCAGAATAATACTACATCTTCTCAGTTCTCACATGGTAATTTAACGATTAAACCAGAAGACCAAAAAGAGAAACAAAAAGAAAAAAACAACAGTAACACAAGTAACCTTTGGGCCACTGGGCAAGAACACTCTCCTTTAATGTTGCAATACTAGTAGCTGCAGGAAAACTTTTGGGGCCAATATCAGAGCCATCAGTCAACCGAAACTTGATCTCAAACTGATCTTGATTCCCAGCCATGTTCGGAGATCCAACGAACTCGTGTAGTTAAAACAAATATTACAGCTTCAGTTTTACGTCAAATACTATGAAAAATAGGTTTTCCACTGAATCAATTCATTCAGCTAAGTTTCATCAGTGAAAAACAGGATTTCATTCAAAGCCAATCTCGTGAGTTCTGCAAAGTTTAGACACAAAAGAAAAGGTTGAGTTAGAGCCCTCTCACGCACGCATCCATACTCACTTAACATGCAGAATCTGGCATGGGAATCTAGATATATCAGGGAAAAGTTTGGAGAGGTCTGAAAATTTCTTAAGATAAAAATCGTTGAATAAGAATATGAACCAAGAAATTGTAAATAACTGAGGTGGATACATCTTCTCACAAAATTTAAAAAAAAAAATACAAAATAAAGGTAATGAAATGATTGAAATCCAACATCATAACATAATTCAACACACTGTCACCAGCCAAAAAAAAAAAGAGAATCTCAAACAGCTAAATCAAGAAGAGATCCAATCTTGAAATGGGTATGCATCAAACAAGAAAAAAAATCTCGAATTTTCAACTGGGTCACCTGCAAAACAAGCAAGGATCCAAAAAAGAAAGAAAAAAAGAGAGAATAGAATATGGAAAAACCTGAGTTTTTGTTGATGTGGGGTTTCTTAGATGGGTATGTGCGTCACTGATCTGAGGGGTGAATTGGCTTTTTCACTTTTGGGAAAACCCAAGATTGAAGACGAAGAAGAAGAAGAAAGAAGAAGAAGAAGAAAAAGGGAAAGTGGATGCTTTATTTTGTTTTGGTTGGTTAGTGTTTTGGAGAGCAATAATAATAATAATAATTAATAATAATAATAATAATTAATAATAATAATGATAAATGGTGAAAGGGATGAATAAAAAAATGAAATAAGGAAACAAGAAAGGAGGCTGCTTCGGAATTTTCAAAGTCATGCAAAAATCTTGGATTTGGTCAATCACTCATTTCTTTCTTTATTTATTTGGTTTTCCCTCTTCATAGCCTTCAAAGTGTGGAAAATGGAAATGCATATCAAATTATTTTTTTACAATACTTGTCATATATAATACAATACACACATGCAAGTTGTTTGTATACAAACATTGATTTACTACTCTTTTGAGTGTAAGCTTCGATTACATTTCTTTATAGTAAAAAATTATAATCAAGGTACTTCCAAGAGACATTTTAAATCTTCTCACATTACAAAGGTTTTTTATACTATTTTTATTTATAGATTATTATAATGAGTACTTAAAAAGACATCTATTATGATTTGTAATTAAATAAAATAATACACACAAAAATTATGACTCGGTAAATAAAAATTGAAGTCATAAAATATATTACATTCTTGTACACATTAGTACTAATACTATAAAAAGTCTTAAAATCATTTGTATACTTTAAACACCAAGTCTTTGATTAAGGGGTCAAACAAAAAAAATAACGTGGTAAATGGCATTTCACTTCCTAAGAAATATTATTGACTTTTTATAACTAAAGAAATGTTAATAATTAAATTTATAAAAGTGATTTATATCTTTTAATTGATTGATTCAGGTTTGAATATAGTGATACTACATTATGAAATAAAGTGTGGAAAGGAAAATACTCGATGTTCTCGAGAATTAAAAAAAAATCGTAAGAAAAAACAGTCCACGGTTAAAAAATAACACATTTAACTAATAATTTCTTCAGCGGTTGAAACTCATGGAAAATCTTCATTTTCATTTCTTTTCATTTCATGGTTTTACTTTTTAGATTAATAGATTTGGCTAGAATTTTAATTTATAATAATAAAAGCGTGTGTTAAATTATTATTTTTTGGACATTTTCTTCAAGTTGTGTGAGGTGAGAATGCATACATTGTTCTAGTTATATATAAAAAATAAAAACAATAAATCGTAACTTGTTATTTTATTTATGGCGTGAAAAACTCTGCATGCTATATTAATGCTAAGACAACAACCTTTATTAATGAGAGTACAAAGCTACAAAGAGATTATTGTGGATAAATTTATTATTATTATTATTTATTATTATTGTTATTGTTATAAATAGTATAAATAATATGGTAGATATTGATAAAGTTGTGGTCCATCTCTTACATGCTATAAAGTTGCAATATATAAGGTTCTTATCTAATAATAACAATGGTTATTTCCTTTCTCTTTCATGCTAAAGAATCTTTCATAGTGTAAGATTTTGGGTGAATTGACACTTGTTAAATATAGAGACACAACTAAGTGATGCTTCTTAAATTTCAATCATTCAGCCAAATTGTGGGTCCATAATATTTTGTTGGAAAACTCCTTAAAAATAATAATATCTTGCATGCAATTTAAAGACACCATTAAGGTCAAATTTTGTAGAGAGCTATGAAGAATGCTTTACGTTAAAATAGTTTTAATTGGAAATCATGTCATCATCAACATGTAAAACTCCTTCAGCATCATTGTTCTCTTTCTTGTTTTACATGTTAAGTAGGGTTACTTACTTTTTACTTAGACTTTGTCCAGTGAGATGATTGTTTAAAATATATATAATTTTAGTTATATGTAATATACTTTAGCCGTTTAACAAGTTTCTCTTACCACAATAACTATCATGGTAGCAAAGTTTATTAATGGAATAACTCTGTCACCAAGATCTGTTACATGTGAGTAATGTTCTCACTTATCAATGCATTGTTACAATTGTAAAAAATAATTTAATATTGTATTACGAGTGTCAGTTAAAAATCACAAGATTACAACAAATAAAAAATTATGTTTCCTGAAAAAGAAAACTATAAATAACTGATAACTTGACAAGAAGTACATAATATTTTAGACATGCTTTCATTCTCTGATAAAAAGTACTGAAAGCAACTAAAATAAGGGTTTGGTATATACTCTTCAAAATTAGGGTAAGAAAATGAATGATGAGTCTTTTATTGTCCTAAGTAGAAGGGAAAGTGATAAATAATTGACAGATTAAGACGCAGCATGTGACAAATAAATCACCATTAATGCCTTTTAACCCCACATAACTTTGCCATCTACACTAGTATCTCTACCCCTTCACCCTAATAACTCTCCACTTGTGTTAAAAGGAGTAGTACAAAGTCTTTTTCTCATTGATTTTCTTAACGAATGTGATTGAAGCGTCTTCAATGTTTCTTACCAAAAAACAGCCAAGCTTTTGTTACTATGTAAGTCGCACTCTACTTCCAAAATATTTCCATTTTATTTTTGCACCTTATGTATCCGGCTGCCCTAACTAAGTTGTGAAAGCATGAGGCACAAAATATTAGCACGATTACGAAACGGCATTGGAAGGATAGACAAGAGAGAAAATGAATTTTCTGCACATTTCCAATGTCTGGTAATAGTACATAATGAATAACAATATATATTATATATATCCTACAAACAGTTCCCCAATTCAATGAACCGTAACGAAGCAATCTCATGAACTACTCCTAGAATTCACCATCATGATATCAAATCAAAGCAGGTGAAGGTAAAAATTGGTACTAACAAAAATTAAGAAACTAAAAAATGAAGGGTAAAATGCTGCTCTAGAGGGGGGGAACCTCACAAATAAACTGCCCTAGCACTTGTGTTCTCAACACCAACTAGATTGATGAAACATGCCTGACTTTTTTATCTCCAGCATCCAGTTTATTCTCCAATAATCAACTATGGAATATTTGCTATATTTGTCCCATAGAAGACCAATAATAGTATATTCTTTCACAAACCAAAAATAGAGGATGTGTTTCTATGTCAAAACTCAAGGACCCAAATGATTCTTTAAGGCCGTGCAGGGATGGTGGTGTCGTATGTAAAAATGTAGGGAATGGAAGCAAATCCACCCAGTGTTTTTCATCACTTTGCCCTCTCAACCAATTTTATATTTGCCTTGTCAAATTTATCTTGAAGAAAATTTCAAGCTGCAAAAATGTAGATGAAACCTGTATTACTCGTCCTTTTTATATTCACTGTTGTACAAAACACTGCTCTCCTCGCTGGCAGACTATGATTCCAGGATATGACAGTTCCTCAAAAAATCATTAGAATAATTGACATACTTGGTCCAAAATGGCCGAAGATGTTCAAAGCCAATTTGCAACCAAGGTTTTGATTGACCATTGTAGTGAATAACAGCAGCCTTTTTCACACTCTCAATATTGGTATTGTTCTGATAACCCAATCCAAGCATGTGCCAAGAGGGATCAATTGGGTGAACAAGACCTTTAAATGCAATCAAAGCAGGAGGCAGGGTTCCAAGCTTCCACATCGTCAGGTTTGACTTCAGATTCTGCCATATAGAATTTGTCAATAAATATATTCTTTGGTAACATAACAGTAACATTGCAGACCAAATACCCAAGAATTCCCAGTCCCCAGCCCCCCCTCTTACAGCTTCACAGGGGGGGTTCAATAAGAAGAACAAAAACAGAAGGAAACAAAAGGTCACCTTATAGACCATGTTTAAGTCACTCAATCAGTTGCCACACAATATTAATTTATAATAATGTGTGGATTCGGTATGAACCTCAAATTATAGAAAATCAAAGAATAATTTAATGTTTTGAAAGACCAAAATTATATTAGTCAGAAAAAATTTAGAATTTTACCTCTTTCAGCCAAGAATGATATGTCTCTCTTATATTAGTTCTTCTCCATGCACGCAGATCAAAGATATTCATTCCATAAGCCCATGCACACTCATCAGGGTCCAAATTCCTTGCTATGAGGGGGTGAGAAAAATTGAAGTAGTTCCTTAAATGCTTAGACATTACCCACTCGTCCTCACCTCTGCAAGTTTCGACAGCTCCATTAACTTTTCCTTCGAGGTCAATTTCCCAAAGTGGAGACAAGTCACGCTGAATCACCACATCATCATCCAAAAAAACCACCTTGTCAAGGTTTGGGAAAAGCTGTTTGACATACAAGACAAACATAATCAGGACAAATATATCAAACGGAATACAACTTATGATCAAATGAGAAGTACTACAATAACAAATATTTTTCTATTGTTGATATGAATATTATTAAAAAATAATTTAGCAATCTTAGCTATATTTGGTACATAAGCTCCGAATACTGATGAAGGCAACACAATGCAAACACAACTAAAGTTAATAATGATCTATTGAACAAACAACAAGTGTTTGGGTATTATAAGATGCCTAAGTCTCATATCCAGTAGTATGGGATGCCTGGTGAAACATTTAAGTGTTTGGCATTCCACCGCTGACATCTAGCTTCAAAAAGTGAGTTCCCTAAGTGTTTGGGTGCTTATTAATTGATATCAAAGTCGGTTGTTAGTGTCTCAAAAAGGGCTACCATGGAGGCTTTAGATCAATGGAGGATCTCACCAAGGAGAAAGTTGAATGAAGTGTTGTTGTAGAGAGTAAGCTGCCAAGACTTCGGCTTTTAAAGACTATCCTATGATAGGGACTTGGGTACTATGTGTGTCTAAGTCTCAAATTACTATGGGATGTTCAATAGAGTACTTAAGAGCTTGGTTCTTCCCCCTTAAAAATTACCTTTTAGAGGTGAGTTCCCCAGCACTGAAAAATACAGAAATTGTACAATTTACAAGGATATATTGAATCTTAAATAAAAAGGGACAGAATGCAACTTCCATGGCTTTTACAATTGAGCCAATATTCAGATCTCCATAATAAAAACTAAGAATGCCCTCTGTTCTGCACTTTTCCCCTCTATTTAAGCTAAGGCTTTGATACTGTCCCTTTCAACTATTTAACCACCTAACAGTTTTAACTGTCGTATTCCATATAATTGCTTTGTCTCACTTCAGTTGGCTTTCTTTTATTTTTTAATTGTATCCGATCTTATGTTATGCTTCGTGTTATGTAAATTCCTAGAAGCAACCTGGGCAAAATAGCAAACATTTGACTTGAATTAAGTCGTATAGAACATATTATATGTTTTAAAACATGCTTTTATGTTGTCTTAAATTACTGTAGTTTGTAAAATGTTCAGACGCATTCAGTGCCCATTAGCACTTTTACCATCACAAATTCAGTTCATAAAAACATACATAAAAGTATAACGAAGATTTTTACATTCAATGGCCAGTTAATTGTTCGTTTATTTTTTAGGGTAATTGTCCGTATTTTTATGTTACTATGTTACGTTCAATTCAACATACAAAATCACAATAAGATACAAAAATAATAATGTAACCAATAAATTGCATTATCATACTTTTGTAGATTATGGCTTGAAAATATCAACAATATACAGTGAGTGAGTGTACGAGAAAGATGGAGAAAAAAACAGAACGAGGTAATGAATGAAATTTACCTCTGGTAAGTATATGCGGAGGTGGTTGAGTAAAGATATGTACTTTGGACTTCTTGCCTGCAATTTAGATGCAAATTTACGTGGACTAGTATCACTGAGATTGGCTCCTGCTAAATGATTCCCATGGTAGTAATTCCTGATCCCGTTTTGATTTTCTACAGCTTCAAGTACTGGGACATTCTCTCGAGTTAACCAGTCAAATTGGTGAATTCCTTTGATTTCGACTACAGCAGGGGTGACCGGATTCAGTGCAAACCAAGAGTGCATACCAGCATAAGTTTTTTTATCAGTGATCACATGGAATACTATTTTCTCAGGTTTCAGAGATGATTGGACAGTTGAAGTAACAACTACTGAAGCAGCCAAGATGTTATCAGTTGACAAAATAAAATGGTGGTGCGAGTTGTCAGACAGTAAAGGAAGTAACTCTGGAGGTGGCAATTGTTTGCGTGCATTGGCATTTGATGAATATTCATCAGTCAGACGCAAAGACAGACAATGAATCCCTTTAGGGATAGAACTTGCAGCAAAGTGTTTATTCATCAGCTCTGCAAATTTGGACTCTCTGATTTCTCTCTGAAGTTTCTCCATCTGCTCAAGAAGCATAGCATTTTAACAAAGATCAATAAAATCACCATTTATCACAACTTTTGATACAAGAATGTTAATGCATAGTCTGAAAAGTATGACTAAGCTATTGAAAGATGAATTATTAATATACTTGTGCTCAAGTTTCACACGTCAACTTTGCATCTACTCATACAATTTCTCAGGGTCTTAATGGGGATGCAGAAACCGATGGTTATCATGTAGTTAACGTTGCAGATTAATGATAATGACATAATGCTAATAAATGTTTTTTGAAAGACTAGTGATATTTAAAATACAAAATCCATCAAAAAAACATATAACAGGTGAAACATACGAGCCTTTCCGCTTGATATATAATCGAAGTCAAAAAAATACATGAATGAACATGACACTTGAATCACATATTGGTGGGCAGAGGAGGGTGGATGGGAATGGAGGAAAATAGGCAAGATTTTGTCATGTAAAAAATACCATGATAGCAATATCTAATGTGTGTTTTAACAGCATTAATTTTAAGAATTTAATTAAAGAATTTTAAAACTAAATATAAGGATTTAATTAGAGTCTTTAAAGTACAATAAACTAGTTAAAAGATTTTTAAAAAATACATGGATTTCCAGATTAAGTTATATTTGGACTGCGATGTTTACTAGAATATTAGTAATAAAAAGGTTGCAGGTTCAAAGGACACAACAGACTCTTTTCCCCAAGTCAATGAGATGTGCAGGGTTTGCTCAGAATCAGTTCCACATCTGTTCATACATTGCTTGATCTACTTCTATTTCTCTTTGATACTCTTTGCATTTGGCAAATCTAGTTTTAAAATATATCCTTGGAACAAATATTTATGATCAAGTTCAACAGTTTCGAAAGAAATAACAACGCTAAAATTGTAACAATGCGCAATCTCCACAACATTTTAATGAATATGGGTGGAGCATAACTGTAGTAGCTAATGATATTTTTTTCGCACAGCAACTGATTTGGGATAATCAAAGGCAATTGGCTTCCATTTGGTCTGAAGTACAAGGCCTTTTTGAGGGAACTCCTCTATCAGATATGTTGAGTGATAAGGCATCTTTGCTCCATTAATGTTAAGTTTTTCTCTTTATTGTTTTGTGTTTTGCTCTTATGTTAGGGAGAATTCCTAATCCACCAAATTCATCCTAATTTCTTCACTTGATCTTAATTAAACTTTTTTTAAACAAAACACAGGGTGTCAGCTACATAGACAGTTACAGGTTAAATTAAATATACAAAAGCTAAAAGATGTGCAGATATAACTTAAATTAATATGAACAGCTTGAGGATAAACCATTGTATTTGCAAATGCAAGGTATTATTAATATTATTGTCTATATAAAACCTAAAATTTAAGAAAAGTGCAACAACCAGAGAACTTTATCCATCTACTAGTAGTGAAAACTACACATCTATATAAAAATATAAGTACCAATTTAAAAAAAAGTTACATAAGTTTTATATAATCTTATAATTTAAATATAAATTATCAATCCCATATAAAAACATAATTTTTACAAAAAATGTTAAACATGTTTGTATATTAAAAAAGCGCTAAAAAACATTGAAAGGATGGTGGACATAAAACAAAAATGTTAAAGAAAAGAATGCTAAGTCTAGAACAAGATATTAACACATTATAAAAAAAAGGAAAAAAATATAAAGAATGAATATCTCGATTTAATATACCATCAATTAAGTTATCTCATTGAACTAACAGAGTTGTTCATTCAATTAAAATTAAGTAGAAACACACACAAAATTGACTAGAAGAGAAACTCAAAATAAGAGTCTATAAAAATAGCTAAAAGATGTACAGATATAACTTAAATTAATATGAGCAGCTTGAGAATAAAACATTGTATTTGTAATTGCAAGGTATTGTTATTATTATCTATAAACAACCTAAAATTTAAGAAAAGTGCAACAACCAGAGAACTTTCTCCATCTAATAGTAATATGATTTGTTTGGAAAAACACTTTAAAAGTCTCCAATAAACTACACAGTACACACTACCAGTATAGACAGCAGGGTTAACTAATGCGAGACATGTAAGACTGAAGGAAAGGACAATCATGGTTATCTATTTTTTGGAATAGTGGCATCAAACTAAATTCAAGTAAAATGATAAACTGGCATCCATAGTAGATGAACAGCCAGTATATATATATATATATATATATATATATATATATATATATATATATATATATATATATATAATAAAATCAATGAAATAATCTTGGTCAAGTATTCTTGACTGACTGCTTTACAACAAATCAGTCAAGTCAGCAGCAACATCCACAAAAGCAAGATAACCCTTTCTCCAGTCAAGTAGTAAATTAACATCTACGCATAGCACCTACATAACTCAGAAGCGTTGTCAAATCTCTCCACAGATAAAACGAAACTGTGTTCACATTTTTCTTTTCCTTTTGTAAATATTACTTGAAGATGAGCAAAAAAAACAATGCAGTCTACTTGTACAAATTGAGAAAAATCCATATCATAAAACAGTCAGTACTCAGTACAACTATACCAAACAATACAGAATCAGGTCTAGCAAGACTTTCATCCAATTAGAAAACCAAAGCCATATACTTACATTCAAAATAAATATTCATCTAGAAAAGTACTGAATCATTATATCTCTGGACAGAAGACACAACAAAATGTATGTTCCAAGAAAACCATAAGTCATGAGATTTAAATTGTTAGTAGAATTCAATTTAAGACAACCTCTTCCTTACACAATATCAATTAACCAAGAAACGGACAATAATTCGTGTTGAATGAATCAAGCAACTTACCATTCCCCTTAGCATGATCGCAAAAGTTTTTGCATCATACTGATTGTTCTTCATATCAGAAACCAATTGCTCAAAAGAATCTGGAAGCTTTAGATCAGGTGGAATTTCCCCAGCCTTTACTTCGTTAAGGATCTTGTAAAAATCTCTAACTAGTCTCTGCAACATCATTGATTGCATCATAACCACTCAGGTTCAGAAAACAACTTAAATCAAAACTATATGGGATAAGATAATAAAAAATGTTTACCCCTGAATCGTCAACCCTCCCGAGAAGCCTTGGCCCCAACCGCCTACCTAAGCAATCTGGAGCACAAAAATAAAAAAAAAAAATCAATTAATGTTCTAAAACAAGCAAAAGGCGAGGGTGAGAATAAAAATAAGGCACAAATAATAAACTTTCAGAAACTATTCGGGTATGTTAAAAAAAATGTCATGCAGCTGATATTTTGGTAAGACAGAAACAGATAGAACAAAACTTCTATCATCAACAACATACTGAAAACAGACGAACCAAGCATTGCTTAGGCAGGGACTTAAAATAACAAACGTCGCCCATAATTTTTTCCCTGACATGTCACCACAGCACCAAATAGTTATGCAGTCAAGAACCAGAGGAGACTTTTCATTCCTCAAATGCAATACTAAACAGCCTAAAGAACTCAGGAACACTTGCCGCAGAAACATCTCCATCCCATCAACGAAATCAAGAACCACCCAAACATTAAATAAGCCAGTCACACTTCAAAATTTTAGATCCTAAAACAAAAAGATGCATAACACATTAACACTATCCAACAGGAAAACCACCTACACAAATTGCATTACCACAACAAATGTTTTATTATCTATCTCACTAGGAGATCAACTACATAGATCAGAGCCACCCTAAACTCGTCTATACACCAAACGCGGATCACTAACAGGAAAAACAAAGCATCCCACCAGGTGAGGTCGGCTACATGGATCAGGCAGTCATACACAATTGTTGCTATATAAATCTAAAACAATTCCAGCGCTAAATCTTCACCTTTTTAGAACCCATCAGACATATACAAACAACAAACACAACGTCCAAATCGTGATCTAGCTTATAAAAGAAATGAAGAATAAAATCGGAAGGGAATAAAGATGAAAGAAAGCGAGAAAGAGTACCAAAGGAGGAGCACTTGTTGACACCTTCGAGGGTGACGAGAGCGGTGAGAATGAAGACAAAGGGTAACAAGAAAGCGAGGATGAGGATGGTGTGGAAGAGGGTTCGATAGGAAATGTGGCGAGCTGCGACCTTGATCTTCATCAAGTCAATAAACCCATTGTTGTTGCTGCTCGATATCGTGATGCTTCTCATGCTCGGCGAGAAGTGAAGCTGCATCGTCGTTCGCGCAGCCCCACCGCCGCAACAACCCTACCACCACCACCACAACCCCAAAACGACAACGACAGCCCCCATGCCCACACCATCACATTCCCATTATTCCGATCTCAGCACCACGCGCCCAATCCAACCCTGTCAATCCCACGCAAGATTGCCACAAATAATCGATCGAGGTTGAGGCTCACGTTCCGACTAAGCTTCGAGTTCCTCTCCCATGGATCGATCAACAATGAGAGAGAGAGAGAGAGAGAGAGAGAGAGAGAGAGAGAGAGAGAGAGAAAATGGTGAGAAAGAAAAGAAAGAGAAATTTGTGGGTCTTTTTTCTCGTTTTCTTTTTATTTTTATTTTTATTTTTTGCTCACTTTGTGCGGAGGCTTCTCATTGGTCCGATCTAAAATTTCGTTTTCCCCCAAAAAAAATTATGAAAAAAAAAAAGTGAAAAACATTACCAGTCAAATCTGAAAAGCGTGTTGCGCTTAGAGAGAGAAATGTGGTGAGTGTTTGACCTTGAGATTAGGGTGTGGAAGCATGATTTAGGACCTAAATTTGGATGTTTCCTATGTTTATGGACAAGGTTTAAACACCATTATCACCCAATTCCTCCTTAATTTTTGTTTCAATTTCTTTATTTTCTGTTTAGGGTTATTAAAACCTTCTTCTCTGCATGGAATGTAGGAATACTACTCTCAGATTTACACCACAATAATTTATTAACAAATATATAATAAATAAATAATAATAATATAAAATAATAAATTGGTTTCTTCAGAAAATGATAACATTTGTTTGATGGCAGATGATTATTGTTACTTGAGGTGTCAATCTAACCGAGATGTCAAGTTACATTACTAGTAATGTCTAATGTCTAACATTAAAACTTTTTATAAAAAAAAATAACATTTGTTCCATTGTTACTTGAGGTGTGAATCTAATTGAGATGTCAAGTTACATAGTAATGTCTAACATGAAAATTTTTTATAAAAAAAAAAAAATAACATTTGTTCTACACATCCTCTTATATAAGGGATCAATTCCAAAATTAATATATTCGGTAAATTGTTGTTAAATTTTTATAAATTAAATTAATTAATAATAATTAAAGGGACTAAAAATTGTTTTTATTGTTATCAATGGATTTTATTTTATTTTTATTATATAATGAAGACAAACTAAATAAACCGTCTTTTATTTATTATTACATACCATAATTTAAGTTCATAACATTTAGATATTTTTTGGTATTAAGTTTACAACATTTAAATCTGGACTGCTTACATTTATTAGTTTTAAATTTCCAATTTCCTTTTTTTTACTTAATATAAATCAAATCAACTAAATTAAAAATTAGTTAGTTCTGGATCAGTTATTTGTCTTATTGTAGAATAATTGTATGTTTGAAAAAGGGAAAAACTATCATTTTAAAAAATTCACACGTGATTTATCCATTAAAGTATATAAATAAAACGTTTATTGTCCTTAAATTACATCAATTAAATAATAATGGTATAATTACAAAATTAATTGCACCGTAAATTCCCACAATACTTACTAATAATAAAAAAACATATATGCTTAATTTGTTTTTTATTCGATTTTTATTCTTGAGTTATTTAAATTAGTTTAGACCAATAAAAATTCTCATAAAATAAATGTTATAGCTGTATAAGGTATAATTAGATAGGAAATTACAGAGTAATTCTTTTGATGTATGAGATATGAAAGTGTAGTTAAGAAAGTAATTTCTCTAAATATTCATTATCTTAAAGTACACAAATTTAAAGATGAAACTTCTAACTACACATTTAAATAATATACATAGGTGAACACTCTAATTTGGATCAACTAAATTTAAGAATCAAATTTAAATATAAAATGACAAATTATATAAATTGAGAAAAATCACTTTATACAGATGACAAATGATACAAATTAAAATAATATAATTAAAAAATAAAATATTAATAATTATGTAAAGACAATAGTTGACAAATTATGTAATTGTTTTTTAATTAACTGTTATATGTTGATGTTTTATTAGGAAAATTATATGATTGTTTATTTTATTATTTTAATTTAATAAAAAAAAATTATCTAGTTAAAAATAACAACAAAAGTAGTTATAAAAAAATGTTTTCTATTATATAATAGTGTAATAAAAATACACTAATTAAAAAGTGTTTTCATAAATGAAAATAGAAGTCTTTCTCTCTTGCTTCCGTTTTTTATATGCATACTCTAGACATGAATCTCACTTACTCTTAACATTATAATGATAATTTTACTTACATTTATCTTTCTCATTCTCTTCTTCTACTTTCTGAAATACCAAACAAATAAAATAAAGAATAGATCTCATAAACTTTTATGATTTTAGTTTTTTTGAATGCGTTGAAAAAACATGTTAGAAAAAATATAATTAATATTTGAACATGGGAGATTATTACACAACCCAGTATGAACTTACTATAAATATAATATAACAGAAAACGAAACAGATTGGCACCCACAAACAAATTCATCAGTTTTCTTATATTGACAAATATTTAATTTGTATTAAAAAATTTGAAGTTAATTATACTTTAAATATTTTTTTTCTTAATTTATTAAAGTATTTTTTAAAGACAAAATCATGATAAAACTTCAAATACTAAAACAAACACTACCTCAAATGCATATTTTAATAGATTTGAAGTCAAAATGAAAATATTTAAAGAAAATTAACCAAATTAATTTGAATACAAATAAAATTATTAGAGTGCATGTGCACAAAAAATAAATACATTGATACTTTATTTTTCACTTAACATGTTAATTTACTTTTAAATTAGCTTAAATCCAAACTATATCTTAAACTGAGTTGGAGTTTGGAGAATATTATTAAAGAACATAAGGGAAATTTATATTAACAACCACAAGTGGCAAAATCTGAGAAAATGAAGTGTATTGGAATCAATGAAAGTAACATGCTTTCATGTGCAGGGTGTTTCCTTCTCCCTTATCCTTCACCACACTTTGAAATTGGTAAAGGATTCACATATTCATTCATTAAGTTAAAGAATACCTTTTTTTTCTTTTAAAAATGAGAAGTTGAGTCTCATATATTTAAAGAAGAATTTTTTTAATAATGTTATTCTAATTTTTAATGTCATCAATTATTTTGAATAAATTAGAAAATAAAATTGATAATTACGAAATCATGCATATACTTATCAAGCACTGTTTAGTTTTGTAATTATTCATAAAATAATTTATTTTCTAACAATGTTATTCTAACTTTTAATACAATAAGTTATTTATAATAAATTAAAATATCCTAACTGATCACTAGATAGAATACATATAATTGAGGAATTTAAAAGTTATAGTTAATTAGTAATTGTTTACAATTATGTATAATTATTTGTAATAATATTTAGTAATTAATTTTTTGGAACTTTTTTAATAAGAAAAATTAACTTGTAAATTTTAAAATTCAATTAAGTGTCTCACCGTTTAAACAATTTGACAGAGACCATTTCAATTTGGCACTCTTCACTGAAGGTGTATAATTTTCTGTGATTAAAGGATAATCGTGTGGACTTCAACTATATTTGAACTATATATCCCTAGATTAAAAAAGGGCAATTTATTTGTTATTATTTTTTAAAATATTTGTTTAAAGAAATATGTTACAAGCTTTTTATTAATTTTTTAATGTTCTCATTTTAAAAAGTAAATTATATATTATACTTAAATAAGTTATTTAAAATATACCAACCTATAAGTTTAACTAATATTTCATATCTTTTTGTGAAAAGTCATTATTATTTGTTGTGCTTTTAAAATGAATACGTAGATAGTTTTAGTATTTAAATGGTTTCTTTTCATTTTTTTAATTTGAAAATGTAATTAAGATAAAAATGGAGTTTGAGTTGTGTCTATCAACTAGTGAATATCTTTATACAATTCTTTTAAAATTTTAAAATCTAGTTAAGGGTAAGAAGGTATTTGAAATGTATATACCGAATGGGCCCTTTATATATTTCTATAGATTATAGAAGATGAATAATTTTTTTTTTTAACATAAATTACATATTCATAACTTATAACTCATTATTATTAAAAGGAATTGTGTTTGGAAAAATTGGTTTATAAGTTACCCACTAGCTAATAAAGCTTTTAACTTATAAGTTTAAAATTCATACACCATACACTATTAAATTATAACTGTTTGATAAACTTTATAATAAACTGGTTTAAAAATATAATATAACATAAAAAATATAACTATATAAGTTTTATTTATAAAAAAAATTATGATTTTGTAATATATATATATATATATATGTTTTTTTTCTTTATCCTTTTCTATATGATAAGAGACTAACTAATTAAATTTGACTTCTTTTATTCTGTTGATTTGTGATTTGTACCTTTCTCAAACTAATTAATGTAGGTAAAATTTGTCAATCCAAATTACAAGTTAATTGCGTACAATAATTTCGTATAATAATTGCATTAACCAATTATGTCATAGGTTGATTATATCAATATGAGATTAAATTCCTCGACTCTCTCCTTTTCACACTGCTCTCCAAAACTCTAATTCCTCTTTCACAATTTCAGAAACTCATATTCTGAGAATTTGAATAACATGACTCTAAATCTCTTCTTTTGGAGTTAGTTTCACAAATCCAATTTTTTATACTATCACATTATTTCTAAGATGCCACATCAACAAAGCCAATCCCATGATTGTGGTGGACAATAAAACTCCAGTTTGAATAAATTGTTATGTTGGTAAGCGAGCATATTTCTAATGTAGGTCTCCTTCTCACCAAGTGTGTCTAATGTAGGTCTATTTCTCACCAAGTGTTTCTAATGTAGGTCTCCTTCTCACCGACATATTTCCTAAGCTTTATCGAGACATCAAGACAACATACAAATAAGAAAGAGACAGTAACAGAAAAATCAACTTTCACTTAAGATAACCATATTGGATCAGAAATATTCAAAGATCATAACCTAAAGTGGTGTGCATACGTTGAATACACCCGATTTTTCATGTGTCTCAACTCAAGTTGGCAGTGGGACACACCAAATATATCCGGATTTGCCTCAAGAATTTCAGGGAAAGACTGCAAACCTCTATCCAAGAGAAATTTTGAATAGACGTGACGTAACAATGCAAGGAGCACGCGTTCCACAAATCTTAGTTCAATGGAAGGAAGGAGACAATGATACTGCTACATGGGAGGATGTGACTATCATCAAGGAGCAGTTTCCTGATTTCACCCTTGAGGACAAGGTTCTTTTGGCAGAAAGGAGCAATGTTAGGCAGGAAAATAAAGACAGCACTTGGAGGGTATATCAGAGAAGGAAATTTAAAAATAAAGGTTGAGCGGGTTAGTTAGTTGTTGGGTTAGTTAGTTGAGGTGATGGGGTCTTTAAATAAAGACCAACCTGCGGTGGGAAAGGGGATCTGAATTGTTGTATGAAGTTGACAGGAATTAACCTGTGTGAAAGGAGTTATTCTCTTTTGTAACCCTTTTGGGTGTTCGGTTCTGCATTGTAATGTGTCATCGTTCTGCATAAAGTAAGTAAGTCTCCAGAAGCGTGTCAAACTCTTGGCTTGATTTCCCTGTAAGAGGTTATCCATCAGATGAAAGAAAGTTTAAATAGGTAAAAATAAAAAAGTGAATACTTGTCTCCGGAAGAGATTTGTTTGTCTAACTTTTCTGTTAGACACATTTCAGTCACATGGTTACCGTCCATGAACAACTGGTTCAATTCATCCCTCACCTGGACATATGATCAAATAATCAAACCACACATGCATGTATGGAGACTTTCTCTTTCCAAATTAAAAGCTAATTATTTAGTGATTCACTAATCATGAGATTATATCATCATCAAATTAATTGCGTACAATAATTGGTTAACCAATTATGTCATGGGTTGATTATATCAGTATGAGATTAAATTCTCCCGATCTCTCCTCTTCACTCTATTCTCCAAAACCCTAATTCCTCTTCCACAATTTTAGAAACTTCATATTCTGAGAATTTGAATAACACCACCCCAAAACTTTTCTTTTGGGGTAGTTTCACTTGACGCGTATTCACAAATCCATTTTTTTATATTATCACATCATTTCTACGATGCCACATCAACAAAGTCAATCTCACTAATGTTGTGGACAATACAAATCCCAGCTTGAAGAAATTGTTATGTTGGTAAACGAGCGTGTTTCTAATGTAGGTCTCCTTGAAATCTACATATGTCCTCAGCTTTATCAAGACAACAAACAAATAAATCAACTTTCACTTAAGATAACCATATTAGATCAGAAATATTCAAAGATCATAACCTAAAGTGGTGGTGTGCATATCGTGGAGAGCTTATTCAATGTGTCATCGTTCTGCATAAAGTAAGCCTCCAAAAGCGTGTCAAGCTCCTAGACATCAAGTTTCATGATGTTCCTGTAAGAGGGTCCAACATCGGATGAAAGAAAGTTTAAGGAGGCAGAACAAAAAAGTGAATACATGTCTCCGGATGAGATTTGTTTGTCTAACTTTTCTGTTAGACACATCTCAGTCACATGGTTATCGTTCATGAACAACTTGTTCAATTCATCCTTCACATGGACATATGATCAAATAATCAAACCACACACATGCATGTATGAAGACTTTCTCTTTCCAAATTACAAGCTAAATATGTAATGATTTACTAATCATGAGATTATATCATCATCAAATTAATTGCGTACAATAATTGCCTTAACCAATTATGTTTTGGGTTGATTATATCAGTATGAGATTAAATTCTCCCGCTCTCTCCTCTTCACTCTACTCTCCAAAACCCCAATTCCTCTTTCACAATTTAAAAAATTCATATTTTGAGAATTTGAATAACACCACTGTAAATCTCTTCTTTTAGGGTAGTTTCACTTGACGCGTATTCACAAATCCAATTTTTTATACTATTACATAATTTCTATGATGCCACATCAACAAAGCCAATCCCACGAATGGTAAATACAAATAAATCAACTTTCACTTATTGAATAAAAAATATTCAAATATCATAACCTAAAGCGGTGGTGTGCATACCATGGAGAGCTTCTTCAATGTGTCATCGTTCTGCATAAAATAAGTCTCCAGAAACGTGTCAAGCTCCTGGACATTTTTTTATGTCCCCGTAAGAGGGGCCAACATCGGATGAATTTAAAGAGGTAAAAACAAAAAAGTGAATATCGGTCTCCGGAAGAGATTTGTTTGTTTAACTTTTCTGTTAGACACATCTCAGTCACATGGTTAGTCCATGAACAAATGATTCAATTCATCCCTCACCTGGACATATGATCAAATAATCAAACCACACATGCACGTATGAAGACTTTCTCTTTCCAAATTACAAGCTAATTATGTATTGATTCATTAATCATGAGATTATATCATCATCAAATTAATTACGTAAAATAATTTCGTACAATAATTGTGTTAACCAATTATGACATGGGTTGATTATACCAGTATGAGATTAAATTCTCCCGATCTCTCCTCTTCACTCTATTATCCAAAACCCTAATTCCTCTTTCACAATTTCAGAAACTTCATATTCTAAGAATTTGAATAACACCACTGCAAATATTTTCTTTTGGGTAGTTTCACTTGACGCGTATTCACAAATCCATTTTTTTGTATTATCACATCATTTCTACGATCCCACATCAACAAAGTCAATCCCACGAATGTTGTGGACAATACAACTCCCAGCTTGAAGAAATTGTTATGTTGGTAAGCGAGCGTGTTTCTAATGTAGGTCTCCTTCAAATCTACATATGTCATCGGCTTTATCAAGACAACATACAAATAAATCAACTTTCACTGAAGATAACTATATTGGATCAGAAATATTCAAAGATCATAACTAAAGTGGTGTGCATACCTTGAAGAGCTTTTTTCAATGTGTCATCGTTCTGTATAAAGTAAGTAAGTCTCCATAAGCATGTCAAGCTCCTGGACATCAAGTTGCTTGATATCTCCGTAAGAGGGTCCAACATCAGATGAAAGAAAGTTTAAAGAGGTAAAAACAAAAAAGAGAATATTGTTTCAAGAAGAGATTTGTTTGTCTAACTTTTCTATTAGACACATCTCAGCTACATGGTTACCGTCCATGAACAACTGGTTCAATTCATCCCTCACCTGGACATATGACAAATAATCAAGCCACACATGTATGTATGGAGACTTTCTCTTTCCAAATTACAAACAAATTATGTAGTGATTCACTAATCATGAGATTATATCATCATCAAATTAATTAATTGCGTACAATAATTTCGTAAATAATTGCGTTAACCAATTATGCCATGGGTTGATTATATTAATATGACATGAAATTCTCCCGATCTCTCCTCTTCACTCTACTCTCCAAAACCCTAATTCCTCTTTCACAATTTCAGAAACTTCATATTCTGAGAATTTGAATAACACCACTGCAAATCTCTTCTTTTGGAGTATCTTTTGGGGCAGTTTCAGTTGACGCGTATTCACAAATCCAATTTTTTATACTATCACATCATTTTTAGGATGCCACATCAACAAAGCCAATCCCACGAATGTTATGGACAATACAACTCCCAGCTTGAAGAGATTGTTTTGTTGGTAAGCGAGCGTGTTTCTAATGTAGGTCTCCTTCTCACCAACATATTTCCTCAGCTTTATCAAGACAACATACAAATAAGAAAGAGAGAGTAACAGAAAAATCAACTTTCACTTCTTTTTCAGGTAACTAGAAAATTATAAAAGCACGAAAATTTGTTACAAAAGATAACCATATTAGATCATAAATATTCAAAGATCATAACCTAAAGTGGTGTGCATACCGTGGAGAGCTTCTTCAATGTGTTATCGTTCTGCATAAAGTAAGTCTCGATAAGCGTGTCAAGCTCATAGACATCAAGTTGTTTGTTGTCCCTCTAAGAGGGACTAACATCATTAAGCCTATGAGCGCGACACAAAAAATCACCGAACCCTAGCAAATTAGGTTAAATACGGGACTAGAGTCACAATTCTAGTGTGCCAGATTCAGAGGAAAATATCATAAAATGAATTGTAACCCAATTGAGAGAATGGAAGGTGCTAGAAGTATGCGTGGTTAGTTCTACCATTTGGGATTGGGAGTAATTTGCTCGAACTCTTATGTATTGAGGTGATATCTTATAATAAAATATTCAGTTCTTGATTGATTATTGGTATTGTTGTTTTACTTTTAATTTTTCGTGACAAATTGAGAATCTTAAAATTGATTGGAAAGTATTTTTAGTGTTCTGACTTAATTGTTATTAAATTGTTCTTATAATTATGCGAGGGATAGTTAGGGGACATTCTTAAGGATTTTAGATGCGAGGAATCGATATAAATGATTTTTATATGGATAACAATTTCAATCAAAGAACTTAATATTGACATGCTAATCAAAATACATAAAAGTGAGCGACGAAACCTAATCCTTATTTTTCCAACTTGAAGCAACCAATTTTTTGTTTGTTTTCTTATTGATCATCGCCAACACAACCACTTTCAACATAGTTTTAATTGTTTTGTTCTATATTTAGCGATTATTGTACTTGATAATTCACTGTTCCTTGTGGGATCAATATCCGTCCCTAAGGACAATTATTACTTCTGACAAAGCGGTTCACTTGCCGTAAAAAGTCATCAAGAGGTCACCTGAGTTGAGGAAGATGACCTCTTGGGCAATGATGATGGCCTTGACGTGCTCCAAGTTGATGGCGATGACTCTCTCACCGTCGAGAAGGATGGAAGGGGTGGAGAGGAATTTGTGGAGGTTATCGGTGGAGAGGCCAATGCGCCTATTGATGGCGTCCTTCCCGGTCTCTATCACCTATTCTTTCCCTGTCCCGTTGAGGAGGAGACATTCTCGTCAATCTAAAGGTATTTCTTATTGAACTAATGTCATTATCATTTATTTGTTATGATCAATCAATACAGGTTGTATAAATTTTAATTGTTTAATTGTTAATGCTCCTCATTATTATTAGTCTTCTCATTTTCGTACAACAAGTGGAGGCGGAAGAGGAAGAAGATAGAGAAGCAGAATATCCCAAACCGCAAGGCATTCAGATTTTTGCACAGGTACAAAGTTATCTTGATGTCATTGTTGATGTGGGAGTCGATTAGGAGGATGAATGCGTTCCGAATACGACATTGTTGCGGAGAAGAGGAAATAGATTAGAAAATATATATTTTTTTAGGATTTATTACTGGAGTTTCTCATCTTATTTTTTTTCTTTTCATAATTATATTTCTCTTTATAACTGATTTTAAGAATGATATTATAGTTTTGTTTTAAAAACTGCTTCACCAAGCAACTTCTTTCTTCTTCCACTTTCATTATGCTTTTTTTTTACTTTTTTTTTATTTCACGTTGTAATTCGATTTTTATTTTTCTTATGAGAATCAAATAAATCATAATACTTAGCCATCTACTTTTTTTAATCTCAATAAGAATACACAAATAAGAAAATAATAAATAAAATTTGTAAACTTTAATGAAGATATTCATTAACAACAATTTTATTTCTTTTGAATAATACGCAAAAAGACATCCTGAATATCATCTTTATTTTTAGTTGGTATTCCCTTTAAAGAAGAATTTAATGTTTTTCTTTTATATATATATATAATTTAGATACGAATAAACATAAATTTATATTTCATTTAAATAAATATAAATACATATATAATACTATACATATAATAATGTATTGGTCTATGCATATTATTTTGGTCTGATTAGTTTAAGAAGGTAAATACTTAAGGTGTCCCAAAACAAGAATAGACCCAATGATTTGTCAAGAAGCCCGAATGACTACCAAAATATATTAAAACATAAACAGTTAGAGATAATGTTCTTTCTAAAATAAAGGGATATATTAATAGAATATCTTGATGGTTGTTAACTCCTAAAGGACAAACATTATAAAAGGATTTTGAGATCCTGAAATGCATACACTACTCACTATACTCATAATTATATGATCGTCAAAGTCTTGTCAACTGGTGGAATTCTTCTCACTGTGAATTCCAATCATTTCAAAGCAACCACAACAGAAAAGAAACACCAAGACCCCAATCAACCGACCACACTAGAACCCGATCCAGGTTTTCGTTAGTTTTTAATAATTGTAGCTTACATTTAAAAAAAAAAATACAACTTTGACCTAATATTTAATTTCACATGTTTCTTTTTTAAGTAATTAATTTTCCTACAACATTTATGTTAGGTCTAAGAATCAATTAAATCAAAATAATTTTTTTTTAATCAATTTGTGAATTTTCTAAATCTAGAAAAAACAAACACATTAAAAAAAATAGAGGCATAGAGAGTAGAGTACATTTTTGTTGGAACTGATTTGGGCAAGGTTTTTGGACCCAATACGTATAAACTCATAGTCACTCAAATTTATTGCATTTTCTCTCACATCTCTCTCTCTCTCTCTGAAGCTGTGAATCCGTGTTCTGTATTCGAACTCAGCAATGAGTGCATCTGCAACTCCTTCGGCCGCACAAATCCTCTCTCTCTTCCGCTCCATCCTACGCGTCGCTCGAGATTTCCCTGATTACAACATTAGGGAATACACCATTCGACGCACCATCGATGCCTTTCGGCAAAACGCCTCTCTCTCAGACCCCTCTTCAATTTCCTCCGCCTATTCCCACGGCAAGTCTCAGCTCGCCGTCGTCAAACGACAGACCGTCGTGTACTCTCTCTACGCGCCTCCTCTCCGCAGCGTCATGGAACTCCAGCAAGTCCCTTTCTAGTAACGGTAATCTATAGCATCACAGGGTTTAGGGTTTATGCCTCTTTGTGACGCTAATTTGTTACTTGCTGTATTAATTGGTAATAATTTGTGTTGGTATTAATTCAGGTTCTGAGAACTAATCGGAGACTTGTGTTTCCCTTATCTGTAAGGAAGTGAAGGTCTTGTTCAGGTCTCAACCTAGAACTGCTCTTTAATTTCCTGCAGTCATTTTTTAGGGCAACTTTATGCATATTTTTTAAAACTTGAGTGGTGCTTTCTTATAATAAAAGGAAAACCGTTTTCTAGGGTTTAGAAGGGATGATTTAGTTGGTTTACTGAAAATTTTATAATTTTTTGTTTGATGGTGATATCAATTTGGTGAAGCGGCTTATTAGCATTGCAATGTCTTCTTTTGCTTAATTATTAGCTATATGATTTCTGCATGTTCCTCCTCCTTTTGGGATTTCACGAATCTGGGCAAAATGGTAGTGTCAAGGAATGGTCGAAAGAATGGACAATGGATTTTCAAGTTCAAAACATTGTTAAAATATTTTAGACATGAATTTAGATGCAACCTTATGTTCAATTTTTAGACACAGTCACCAAGCAGAGGATTGATGAAACCATTGCTGAGCGGTGATAATTTTAGAATTACAGTGAACTTCACTTCCATTGAATTGTATAACAAGTAATCAACGGCTTCAAAGAGACAGCATCTATCCTCCAAAATTGTGCACAATGCATAAAGGAGGACCTTAGAAAAACGAAACCGTGTTTGGTGCTAACTACATGGCATGTGTTTGTAAAGACACGCTCATGAAAAATATAATAGAAGATAGTCAAATTCGTAGGTCGTTCTGATTCTTCCAATTTGTTTTGTTTTCTTTCACAACCTCGAGTTCCGATTTTTGAAGACAATATGATAAGAAGAATATTGTTTCCTTTTCATTTACTTAATTTTTTATCCCGTCACTAGGATCTATTATTTTCTCTATTTTTTTCTCCTTTCTCTCAATTCACTTCAAAATGGGGTGCTTTAAATTTATCGTGTTATGGGGGTTCATGAATACACATCAAAATGTCTCACGACGTACTAATCAGTCACACGATATTTCTTCATAAAATCATTCTTCAATTTTACTCTGGTTGGACATTTAAGCTTTCTCTTGTTATTTTTCTGGCCGTTTTATATCTTTTTCTGAAGACCACTGTTGAACCCTACATTTAATTACACGAGTCAGATAAGAAATCGTGGTTTGCTTAACAATCATCCTTTCTGTGTATAAATTTTTTGGGTGGGTTAACTGATTAGCTCACTGACATCGGCATTCAGGTATATGATGCAAATAATGAATAAGATACGAACCAAAGCATATCATTGATAAAGCCATCCATCATAAAATTATGGGTTTTCTTCAATGAGACATTTAACCATATTTATGGCAATTTCTGGCCTACTGTCACAAATTACCCATAACCTTTGCTAATCCTTTTCCTTGTCTACAGTCAATATGCTACTAAATTCAAATCATTGATTATCAAGTGCATAATAGTTTAAGAAAGAGAGAAAATACAGTGAAAGACTAAGATTTTTACTGTAGAGAATATGATGCTGTAGAGGCAGCAGATAATTCCGGTTCTCAAAACTTCGTGTTAGTTAGCTCACTACCTTTCTCTCTAACTCTAAAGAGTTTAATCAATCATGTATGAAAGAATGAAAAGTTTTCTCCCTTAGTTGAGCAACTAACGGCCACATGAGATTTCCATCATAGACGATGACATCATACATAAGTTAAACACTTATTAGAGGCAAGTATATTGGCAGAGCTTCTCCACGTACTTCTTATTTTAGCTCTTTTTTTCGAATTTTTCTCCGTAAAAAATCGTCCAAACAAATGTTTAATAGTATATTTTTCAAATCCGCCAAATGGAATGGCCTAACATTATTCACTATTATCCTTTTATTCTCATTGTACCAAAATAGTGCAGTGCATGTTGGGAGATGTGTAGAGTTGATAGCATGTCTTTTGTTTCACAGCTGCTTGAAGTCAATCAGTAGGAAAGTAACACGTCTCCTACTACCAACGTGAGAAAACAAGTGACACTGCTTCAAATAGTGTTGGTAAGGGCTGATAAACCGAATGCAGCAAACAACAATTGAAGTTGAACATTTCAAGTCCATTACAGAACCAGCGAGACACACAAATGAACTCCACCAATCTGAAATCCAATTAAAAAAACTCCTAGATTACAATTAAACAACAAATAGAGCGAAAATTCAGTCTTACATGATCCATGCCATGGCCCTTCACGTCAAAATTTTCACACCTTTACTATTCTTCTTCACACCACTTTTGTTTTCCATCTTAAGTGGTTTAGGAGCAGAGAACAGGAGCTTTTCTTGGTGCGCATGAAGCTGCTCTTTCACTGCATTTCTTCCCTCATTTTCCAGAACCCTTCTACTGCTGCTCCTCTCACCATCATCACTGCTTCGCGATGATCCTCCACTCTCCACCACCAACACTTCCTCCTCGTCATCAGCACCCTGATATGAAATTACACCATCATCTTCTATCGCACCACTCACATTATCCAAAACCTCTCCTTGCTCATCACTGGATGAACAACTTCCATCGGAAAATCTTACACTCTTACTATAAACATCACTAACATTAGCAAACCTCACACTCTTCTTCACTCCAGGTTGAACTCCTTGCTTACGAAGGAAGACGCCATTTTTGTTTGGAGACACCTCACTACTTCCACCAATCAAAACATTGGTCACCCCATCATCATGGGCACCGTTCTCAGACTCAGAATCTTCTTCATCATTAACAGAAACCTTGCATAATCTACTAAGCTTCTCAACCCTGTCCCTCAAATTATGCAACAGCTTCCTCCTTTCGTCATCACCTGCATTTCTCGGTGTTTGAACTTTCTTACCAGACCTCACAGGCCTTTCTGCTCTAACACAAAGCACGTGTTTTCTCAAAGCAACCTCTTCAATTGAGTCCAAAAACCGAACCAAATCTCTGCTGATCGACCTTTTCCCTTCTACAATCATCGGATCGCAACCCTAGAATCAAAATTGAAACTTTTAAGGTTTTGTTGGGGTTAAAGAGGCTATTAGGCTAAAGAGCACAAGTACAGATCTCAGAAAAGTGTGCTAGAAAGAACATACAGATTGCACACCAACAAAATCTTAACATTCCTAAAGGAATTCAAACTCATTTCCTTCACGGATAGGATTCTGATCCTTACCCAGTTAACCAACTTTATCAGTTTTTTTCTACTTTTTTAATTAAAAAGTAATAAATTTGAAAAGAAAATTCCCATGATTGGATTACCTCAATGGAATCGAGTTCGAGGAGCAAGTTCATGGCTTTGAGAGAAAGAGCAGCGAAATCGACATGGTCATGGTTGGAACAAGAGGATTTGAGAGCGTTGAAGGTGGATTTGATGGAAGCAAGGTGTTTGAGTTGGGTTAGGGTTCTTGATCTGCGAACAAGGAAGGAGCGAAAATGGGTTTGGATGACGCTGGCCGCGGTGTGGCGGAGGGAATGGTGGGTGTAGTGGTTGAGAGAGAACTCGAGGGATTCGATGCGGTGAAGGAGAGATGAGATGGCGGAATGGGTTTCGTGTTGGTGTTGAAGGTGGTGGTTTTGGGTGGCGAGGTTGTGGCGAGTGTAAGATTTGGTGTAGTTTTGTTGGGAGGGAAGAATAGGGTGAGGTTGGGGTTGAGAGAGGAGTGATGCAATGGGGTGTAGAAGGTGGTGTTGGGGTGGTGGGGGTGTGCAACAGGTGTTAGGAGGGTTGTGGTAACAGCAGCATTGGGTAGTGGTGGTGGTGATGGTGGGAGGAGGAGGAGGAGGAGTTTGGTGGTGGTGGTGGTGACAGTGGCAGTGAGAGGCCATTCATTCAGCGTCTAGGAGGACCAGCAACACTTCGAGGGAAGAAGGGTTTTGGTCTTGTTCGTGAGTACTTGGCCAGTTCAAAGGGTATTTAAGACACTGTAATGAATTCGTTTACCATTTCTAAAGTTCTCCTCTAATCAGATATGTATTTTCTTTAGTAAAATAATTCATGATCAAACATATTTTCATTATTTAATTTATCTTGTAAACTTTAATTTTGATTTTTTTATATTTTTTATTATTACGTATATTATATTTATTATATTTAATAATCCTCGGGGATTTAAACAATTGAAATTAATGTTTGTTTAGTTTAATGTTGAGGAAAATAATAATAGAAAGAAAAAAGAATTACGTGAGAATGATCACATGTATGACATAAATAAATTGTGAATCTCAGGATAAAATATAGGTTATTAGAATCTCCGATAAATTAAATATATTTTAATAATTTTTAAAAATAACGAACATGACAACAAGGTTAATATAATTTATTAAATTTTTTAATAAATTAAATATGTTTTAATAATTTTTAAAAATAACGAATATAACAACGAAGATAAATATTGGGACAGGTAAATATGTACCTACTTATTTCATATAACACTTAATTTAAAAATTCAAAAATTATACATATTTATACTCAAACTTAATATTTCCTATCAAAATTAGAAAAAAATTTGGAAAATACCACGGAGATGAGTTGATTTGCAATCCCTACTTACTAGATAATTTGAAAATAAAACATAATTACTAGATAGAGTTAAGTAAAATATTCAATCTATGCTTATTCTCATTGAAAAACTGTTAGTTATTTTTTTTCATCAGAGTTTGTTAAATGAAATTAGGTTCAGTAAGAAAAGAAAAAAGAGAGAATATAAGATAATTTTTTTATATTCTTACTAAGACAAATAACCTATCTATATATGTACAAAATATAATTAAATATAATTCTTTATATAAAAAATATTAAAACATTAAATATATAAACTACCTAAATATTTTAAAAATTGAAAATTATTTTAAACTAGGAAAAAATATTAGTTAAACCTACAGTTTCAACTTAATTTTGAATGAGCAGAGTGTATGTAAAGGGATTCAGACAAATGTGTTGGTAATGATAGAAAATTCCTATATTTTGAAAACACAATTCTTAAAAAAAAAAGAGAGAGAGATGTGTGGGGTATGTAGAAGTATTATTAAGATGTTGTGATGATGATGGTGGCAAAGTTGGTGTCTAAAGTGTTTAGGAATGTTGTCGTGTGACATAATCGAGAAAAAAAAATAGAAATTATAAAGTAGTTTTTTACTTAATATAATTCATAAATTTGGACTAATAATAACAATAATTTTATTGAAAGACTCTATTATTGTTTCTCTTGTTAAATTTGGACCCATTTAAAACCCTCAAAATAAAAAATAAACGAGTTATTGAAATGAAAATGGCCTGAAAAGGGATTATTTTAATTTCATTAATAGTCTTCAATTTGACTCCTACTAATGGAGTTGTTCTAACTTAAGCTTATCCAATTCAAGCCTAAATAGAGTAGGGCAAAGGTATTAAAAAGATGAAAAAAAATTCTATACATTTTTTCACATATCTTACTGACAGTTTATTTTAATTTTTGATAATGTTGATTTTAAAAAGATTTAAGATCAAAGCAATAGTGATTGAAAATGATATTTTAAAAGTGAGATCAGAAAATTTGTTTTTATTTGGACAATAAAGTGAAAGTATTTTTGAACTGTAAATTGAGTTTTATACCCAAAACCATTTCTTTAAGAAAATCGGTATGGAGAGATATGGTGAAGTAAAATGGATTCATTTTTCATGTTCCAAGAAAGCAGCTCAGTGTTGTGAGCATGCAAGATTACATGTTCTTGCAGAGACGCTGTGTTGCATCTCGAGTTCTCATCTGCTAAAACAATCTAAAAGTGTATATACTCACCCAAGTTCTTATCTAAACTAAAAATTGAGGAATGGATATTCTATTCGAATTCAGAATGGAGGTGCCAAAATAAGCTATATTCCTAGATATAAGGGGCGAATTCAACTGGCATAGGACTGTGTATGATGAAATGCTTTCTTCAGCATAGAAGCATGCTTTTGTCCAGTAAGATGGTAATTATAGACTGTCTCACTATTACACACCACGTTACATATAGCACAAATCTTAACTGCTTCGGCTGCTGCCCCACCATCAAGAACCTTCTTTTTCTTTTTTTCCAAGTCTTCAACAGTTTCAACTTTTTTTCTCTTAATATTGTTCACACTGGTTGATTTGCTCTTGTCGTATGGTAACTGGGGTCCTATTACAGGATTAGAAGACCCAGATGGTTGAACTTGGGTTGGGTTCAATGATTCTCTTAGTTTTTCCAAGTTCCTCTTGTGCTTCTTTCCTAATTTATGTTGGTCCAGCACTTCCTTGCCGGTGCATTCTATCTTGCAAACTTCACAATATGCAGGTTGCACAACCTTAGTTTTAGCTTTCTTCTGTTTTTTATTCAGTATTCCATTGCCATGAAGTTGAGCTGCATTATTTGCCCACCACATGGAGATAGGATCTACCATACCCAACTGTTCCGAGCCATTGGATGGTATAGAGATGCCCTGCACGGTTGCATGTATTTATGTATTTATTTCCAAATCTAGATAATAACAGTGCAATTGAAAAAATAAATGGAGAATCAAGAATTGCATACAGCCAATAAACAAACTTCAACATACTATTCAAATCCTTAACCGTGCAATCTCAAAAACAATAATACAATGAAAACCCAGAGTCACTCAAGGAATTTTTTTAACATAGCCTTCATCAATTGCCTTTTTGGGGTCCCCATGTGATTTGTGCAGAGTATTTGACAATGACTAATCTCCCCACAAAAACCTGACTATTTTTCGGGAAAACCTAACCTATCGTCTTAGCAGAGTCTCCCCTCCTAGCTATTTGAACCAACATGTTGTAGTTAAGCACTTATTTACAAAACTGGTTTCAAATACACGATGAATGTAGAGGAAATTACCGAGACTACAATTATAAAAGATAATACACAATGAATTTTTACCATAATATTCCTAATAGCATAGGCTGAATGACTTCATCAATGTCATGAGTTACTACTCCTATCCAAGTAGTAAGCAAAACTTGTTCACTTTCATTTTCACTTTCTTTACCTTTTAGATTATTCAGGTCAATTTTCAATGGAAAACTAAAAATGGCACGGTCAATGACACAAAGGCAATGAACTGCCAAACAAAGTTCATAGTAACTTGAAACCTATAGACAACTTAAATAAATTCAAAATCATAATCCACTCAATTTCAGAAATATATAATAGAATAAATTTTTACACTCCTTCATTTAAATTTGTTATAAATTGATATCTAGATAACAGACAATGTCTACTTGATTCATGTGAAACCCAAACAATCGCATAACATAATGTTGAGGTCATAAAACTTTCACTACCCAGATATAGAGGATGTGTATTAGATTAGTAAGAGTATGCTCTACTAAGAGGAACATATAATCATGAATGGATCAGAAGATTAGGTTTACGTAAAACAATGTTGACTACCTATATGTTAATTCCTCTCATACTCATCCATGATTCTATATATGTCCAAAGTCATTTCAGTACTGAAATACAAAACCATTGTATAATCTGCAATGTAGCTATAGTAAATAGTGTAATTTTAAAAATACATGAACTTCTAATCTAATTGAATAAAAATATGAAGCTATACTAAGCATGTCTAAGCATCCAGATGACCAACTCTATGAATTCAAAATATTAACAACAATTTGTTTTCCTACTTTGAATCAAAGAAGAAGAAAACTTGAGGTAAAAAAAGAATAGGAAGTAAAAATTAAATTTGGGAAGCTCCTTTCAATTGGAATATGTATCCACAGATTTCTACATGGATTTGACCTGTCTCCGAACAAAAGAAGAAAAAAAACCCAGTCATACATCACTGGTAGACCCTACGAGCAAAGCAAACCAATAATCACTAACAACAAATCAAGTTCCTACAACACTTCAACTAACTGCCACTAGACAAGAACATGATCATTTTTATTTTTATTTTCAACTACTTCATTAAACTAATTGGAATGTACACCAGCAAAGCTTTAAAATACTGTCAGTCACAACAATTTCAGTGGCAACAGCAAGGACACAGGGTTCTCCACCATAGTAGCCCAGATTTGACTACAATTTCCCACAATATCAAGGATCTCAACAAGACTAGCACCGTGACTGTAATTTAAAACCTTGCTTACAAAGGAGATCAATAATTGTCAACCAACATCATAAGTACATCTCTACCCTCTACACTTGCAACCAGAAAACACCATAAACCAGTCACAAATACAAAAGGAATCAAACTCATGCATACACATTATCCAAATCAACCTTTTCCTCCAAAAAGAATAAAAATTTAAGACAAAAAATTAGAAAGAAACCAGCACTTACAGGTGCATAGACAGCTGGGTTAGAACCAAATTGCCTAACAGCCTCTCTGGCAGCCCAGTTCTGGTCCACATAGTATCCAGAAGAAGGCACAAATGAGTTGGAATCAGCCCCAACATGGTTCTGAGGATAGATCAAATTGGGAATGGGAACAGATTCATGATCCGAATACATGATAGGGTTCAACGGCGGGTGGGAATCAACCCCAGGAGGGTTGAGGGGAAGAGAAGAAGAGGGATTAGGGTTTTGGGGATAAGAGGGGTAATGGGTAATCTGAGATGATGGAGGAGCATAGGAGGAGGAAGGTTGGGGGAAAGAAAGGAGTGGGGTTTCAGTTTGCAGCGAATCAGCCCAATTTCCGTATTCCATGACTATGCCTTTTTGAGTGGCATGGAGATAAAGAAATTAAGGATGATGAAGACGATGACCAAGAAGATGCGAAGAAAGAGAAAACTTTATATGGCACAAGACAATTATACTTTAATCATCTAATTAGATTACACTAATTAAAAAAAATTTACTTGTATACAAAACTCACAAATTACTTGTTATTTCTCAACAAGTTAATCTTCTAATTGTTTTTTTTTTCTTTTTTCTAAAATACTTTTAATTTGTTAATAGTTTTTATCCAAAATTAATACTAATAACAATTTTTTATTCACAATTAACGAAAACACATGAGTTTGTGCATTTATATTTTTATTTCATTAAAATATATAACTTTATCATTTTATAATTTTATTTTATAAGCAATTAATTAGAAATAAAAAAGTAATATAATTTAAATAACATATATTTAACTTTATAAAAATATTATGCAGTAATTACTTTTAAAAATAAAAATAATTTCATTATTTTAAAATAAAAATAATTTCATTATTTTAAAATAAAAATTATTAAATTATTCATTTTATTAACTAAGGAAATGATTTTTTTGTATTAAGAAGTAAAATTTTCCAATTAAAAGATAACATAAAAAAAGTTACCACATTTTTATTACATTAAAAAATATATATTATTTTTAAAAGTAATTAATTAAAAACATATAATTTAATATATATATATATATAATTTTGTAAAAATAATATTAAATTTTTATTACATTCTCAAATCTATTATGTATTCTGATCATGAATCTTTCATTAAAATTATTACATGTCCTTTTTATTACATTTCCTCAAACTTAGGTATTATCATCCCTACATTCTCTAATAATTTTAATAAAAACATTTCTATTTACCAATTTTTCAATACAAGCTTTCTATTTATTGATTCCTTACTCATACTCTAAATTATTAAGACACTAATAATAGTACTAAAATAAATACCTGAAATACTATTATTTTTAAAGTTACCCTGTGAAAAAATATAAAAAAATCCTATCTTTAAAGTTCTCAAACTAACAAAAACTTCAATACACAATTTATTATTCTATTATTCAATTTGATTGTACTGAATCTGATTAAAAAAAACTAACTATTTAGTTCAATTGATCCTCATAATTGATTACATTTAATGCGTACCAAATGCTATATAACCCTTCCAAGAATAAATTCACTTAACATTAAGAATTTGGCGGATTGGATGAAATTTCAACTCATCATAATTCACAACAACAACAAAAAACTTTGAGCTTAAGAGCTGTGCTTCAAATGTTCTGCATACAAAGGCATCTACAACATCCTTTACAGGAAATTTGAAACTTTCTCAAAGTGAATTGTAACTTCAACCACATTAAAATTTATATGAATTTTGATACACTCTAATATTCCTTATAGAGAGGCCCTTCTTTGCAACCCTCAAATATTACTCTCAAGATTACATAATTTTTCACTTTATGACATTAAAAGAAGATTAATCAAACAAAACAAGTTTCTGAGGTACATTCATAACAGACTTGAGTAAAGCAACATAGAAGAACATAAAGCCTCCTACTTCCCCACAATTAATACCTCATTTATGTCAACTATTATGAGGAGATAAGGAAGAAAAGGAAAACTAAAAAATAATAAAGAATCAAACTGACTGCCTCAATACTTGACTGGTATTGCAGTATACTTGATTAATGATCTAATTTATGCCATAGAAGGCATGTCTTTGAGCCATGGATCCAGTGGCTTACCAATTGAGTAAACTATAAAGCCAATCTCACGTAGCTTATCAGCATCCACAACGTTTCTGCCATCAAAAACAAATGCTGGTTTTTGCATGTTGTCAAATATCTTCTGGTAATCAAGAGTCTTGAACTCATCCCACTCGGTTAGAATGCAAAGACCATGTGCATCCTTTGTTGCTTCATAGGCATCCCAAACCACACTGACTTTCTTCACAGTAGTGGGACTTGTGGGCTGCAGGTGGATAGGATGATCCCAATCAAACTTGTTCATTGATAGATCCCTCTGGATTTGGTCCTCAGTTACTTGTGGATCATATATGCTCAGGTTGGCCTTATCGCCAAGTAGCCCCTGGCATACATCAATGGCAGGGGTCTCCCTCGTATCACCAGTGTCTTTCTTGAAGGCAAATCCAAGAATAGCAATCTTTTTGTTTGAAACAGTGTTGAACATTGATGAAACTACACGGTTCACAAAACGGTTCTTCTGATAGTCATTGATCTTGATAACTTGTTTCCAATACTCGGCCACCTCGGGAAGGCCATTGCACTCACAGATGTAAACAAGGTTCAAGATATCCTTCTGGAAGCATGATCCACCAAAACCAACACTAGCATTGAGGAACTTGGGTCCAATCCTTGAGTCCGTACCAACAGAATAGGACACTTGCTGAACATTTGCCCCGGTAGCCTCACAAAGTGCTGACATGGCATTAACAGATGAAATCCTTTGGGCCAAGAAAGCATTGGCAGCAAGCTTAGACAGTTCTGCAGACCAGAGATTTGTGGTGAGTATTCTTTCTTCGGGAACCCATTGAGAATAAACACTCTTCAAAGCTTGAATAGCTTTTTGGCCCTCTGGGGTCTCCCTGCCTCCAATAAGAACACGATCTGGTTTAAAGAGATCTTGGATTGCAGTTCCCTCAGCAAGGAATTCTGGGTTTGATAGAATCTGGAATTTGATTCCCTTGCTGTTGTGGGTTAGAATCTTCTCTATGGCCTCAGCAGTTTTGACTGGGACTGTGGATTTCTCTACCACAATCTTGTCAGACTTTGAGACATCAGCAATCATGCGAGCCGCGCTCTCCCAATATGTCAAATCTGCTGCTTTGCCAGCTCCAAGACCCTGAGTTTTAGTTGGGGTGTTGACAGAGACAAACACTATGTCAGCCTCAAAGACATGCTTTTCAACATCAGTGCTGAAGAAGAGGTTCTTGCCACGGCATTGCTTCACAACACCATCAAGACCAGGTTCATAGATAGGAAGCTGGTCACTGTTCCAGGCTGCAATACGGGATTTAGAGATATCCACAACAGCCACTTCAATGGATGGGCACTTAACTGCAATGACTGCCATTGTAGGACCACCGACATATCCAGCACCAATGCAGCAAATCTTCACCATTTTGCTTTTCTAAATAACCTAACGAAATCAGGTTTTAAACAGAACAGTAAGAACACAAGCTTGCAACATAAGTCACTTAGATGCCTTATACAACTATCACTTTGCATAATAGTATTAACACAATATAATATAGACATGATCAGATTCTATATATTGCAACTATTATCATCTAGGTAAACAAGGAAACAGGTCATCATAGCTGCTTATGTCCTTATGAGTTCAAAAATAAGACAATAAATCACTCTAGGTTCCGTCCTTTTGAGAAATCATATCAAGCACCACCCTTTTGTTCTACCTAGATTTTAGGATCTAAGACCCGGCCAATCATTGCTAACAGAACTGCATGTTTCTATTGTTCGAACAGTTCCTAACATCTTGGAATCAATACCATGTAAAAATTCTATATCAGAAAACAGTAAATCTGATTAAAAGAGAGTCGAAGGTCTATCTAACAGATGAAAATGACCCCACTTATGAAGCAGGAACCAACATACGAGCTTATATGAAACCAGATCTAGCACACACATGCAAACGCATGTGATTTGGTGACAAATTTTCAGTATGACTACAACTTAACAACTAAGACCAAAGCAGATCTAGCACCAAGAGCAGAATCATGAACTAAATGCACGAGATTTCATTGCCAAAATGCCACTATTCCCAACAGATCCACAGTCAATTTTGCTTCAAAACAAGCTGACAGCAAAAGCCAGCCCACCAACAAAATCCACAACAGAATCGAAATTTTACAACATGACAACAAAAAGAAAGTGAAAATTGCCACAGATCCGTCTCACTTTCACACAAACCAGAACAAAACCCATAAATCATAGAAAAAAATATCAGCAAACAAGCAAAACACGACAACACAAACAAAACATAACTTTTAAACCATGAATGTGTGATCGAAGAAAAAAAAACATATGACATGGAGGAAGCAAAAACAGGAAATGAGAGTGTCGGAAACATACCTTTGGAGAAGAAAGATGAATCCCTTTGACTAAGGGAGAGAAAAAGAAGAAAATTATGTTATGCAGAAGAAGAGCGTGACCAAGATTATATATACGCAACGAAAATCTACCTCCCCAACCTGTTATTACCAAAATGGACACCGTTAAGGTCGGTGTCAAAAATCTTTCTATTCTTGTAATTAAATATTCATATAATATCACTTCATTCATTTAAAAATAATTCCTTTTTTAATTATTAGTTTTCAAAATAATTTTAAAAAAATTAAAAACAAAATCACCTATTTAATAAATGGAAAGCGTCTCCATCTTAAAACAAATATCAATCTACTTATTTTTAAAATAAACAGAAATATTCAATATAAACCCTAAACCCCAAACTAACCCATGTTATATACTAGTATTAATTTTTCATATAATCGTGTTTAATTAAAAATATTCCATATCAAAGTATTTTTGACAGTCATGTGATAATCACATTTTTTTCACTTATACTACCTTTTTGATTATAAAATGTTTCAGTTTAGACTCAGTAATGCTCTAATTTAGGCTCAGTAATGTTTCAATTGATATATGGAGAACGGTTTGGATTGCATTAGTAAATAGTTATGCAAGCATATTAATTTTTAATATGTGTGTGGCTGATGTTTCAGAAGTTTTTGCCTTTGTTCAATTAAAAGTTTGGTCGTAGGTCACTGTCACGTCTTATTTTGCGCTCTTCTCATTTTTTGACTAATATCTTTATCCTTTGGTCTGTATGAGAATGATTTGTTGATATTTTTTTTTCAGGGTTTTGGTCTTTTGGGTGGGTTCTTTGGGTCCAGTTAGGTGAATTGTTTTTAAGAGACTAACGGAGCGGTTTGGATTCAGGAGGAGGAAGTTTAGGGTTGGAGGCTTTTTGTATACGGGTCGAATTACTCTAAAGTGGTTCATATTTATTAATTTTTTATTACCGATAAAAAAATTGATGTAATTTTCTATAATACCGTTAAATATGAGAAAAGTTTCTTTTATAATAAAAAAAATCAATAAAACACTTATAATAATATAATAACATTTTGAATTTAAAAAAAAATATTAATTTATTGAAGTTTGAGGTGTGTGTTTTCACTTCAAGTCAATATATCCACACCCCTTAAATATATATTTGAATTTGAATTTGAATTTGAATTTGAAATTGAAATTGTGTTATGGAGAAGGGTAAAAGTGGAAGGTGAAGTGATTTTACAGAAATGGACACGAGATGATGGTTTTGGTTCTAAAGCAACTAACTGGCAAAGATGGGTTTACAGCTTATTCGCGCGTTCCACGCGTTTTGCCTCAATTCATTTTTTGTGAGCAAGTCAACTTCAAATTGCGCATTCTCACAACATCTTTTTCACTAACATTATTTATTATCAATAATAATAACACATTCTCTTCTTCATTACATTTGGCTTTTTCGTTTAAACTTAGATTTGCAACTAACTTTTCTCTCTCTATTTGGAATATCATTGATTGTTTAAGTTGTAAGGCCACATTCTGTTAGTTGTACCACGTGCAAAGGAATGAAACAATATGCATTTTAGACGTAAAAAAAGTGCGATTCAAGTAAAGATGTTCAAATATCTATGGATTATAACAACTTTATGTTATAGGTTATACTAATCATCGTCAAAAATTAAAATTAAAGGGTGTTTATAATTTAATTTGGATTGGCTGTGAAGGAAAAAAAAACTTATAACACACTTGGGTTAATTGATTTATATCAGTTTGATAAATAAAACATTGAATTCGAACTAATCTAACCTAATTCTTTTTGAAATTTTGATTGAATTGATGGTTTCAGATTTCGTTCGTTTCATATTTTTCAAGGATTCATTTGAGTGAGAGTAAAGTCTTTGACTAATAATGAATTCTTCTCTTGCCTAATTTTTTCATTTAAGAAACAACACTTGTTAAATAAATAACCAGCAAAATTAATTTTTTTTTAGAACCACAACTTGGTACGATTTATAAATCAAGTTAATATAATTTTCAAATTTATTTGAAGTTAAAGAAGAAAATTAACATAAATTATTATGTTTGCCATTTATAATTACATGAAATGAAGTCATGAAATTGTTGAAAATATTATAGTAGCTAATAATATTTTATATAGGTGGGTGCAAACCTAATATTTTATAAAGTTGAATTAGGTTTAATTTATTTTTTAGTATTTATTTAAAATTTATCTTAATAAAAAATTGTTGGACTTATTAAATCATTATCGAATTATGTTATAAGTTAATTTTATAAAGTTGAATTAAGTTTAAATTTATTTTTTAATATTTATTTAAAATTTATTTAATAAAAAATTATTAGACTTATCAAATCGTTATCGAATTACCCATAAGAGATAAAGATATTTTATAATATATAAGGAGTATAAACATCGTTTTATAATTTTATAAACAAATGTATAGAATTTAATTAACCATTAAACTTAAAATCCACTTCCTAATTAAAAACTAATTTGAATAAAAATATATGTCAAAATCCAACATTTTCTTTTCAATACTCTAATTAATTTAGTGGTCAATTACTTAAATCAATTAATTCTTGAATGCACTTAATCTTGTCTTTCTTCCTACTTTTAACTTGTCAAGATCCACCATAAAGTCCACAAGTTCTAACTTTTCTCTCACGTCTAAATTAACAATATAAAGTACAAGTACATTTTCTTACAAAATAAGGCATAATAGATTAAAAATTTATTAATATAAAAAACACTTAACAGTCACATTCATGGAACACAGGCTTCACATATCTCTTCCAATTTTATTGTTGGAATTCCATTCCTTGTTTCTAATGGTTCAATTTTTCCATTGTGTTCACATATAATAAATATTTTATTCTATTTATTTATGAAAGCAAAGTTCTTTTATCAATTCCTCTAAAAAAATCATTATTATTATAGAAAGCAATGTTTTTCCAAATATGATTATTAACAGTGATTAAGGTAGCTGTTTTCATGTGCACTTATGTTTTGACCAAATCACCATAATTATACTGCTTTTTCATGGAAGACGATGGAGCAAGCTTCAAAACTAAGAATGGGCTTTGCTTCAGAAGTTAGTAAATAAATAAATATATTGAGTGCATTTGAAGATATATATTTATAAAAGAAGACAAATTTAACAAATTTAATATTTAAATATAAAAAAGAAGAGTCCTTGGATTCTCACATGTCTGCCAATTAAGAGAATGAGTAGCAAAATAATATAATGTTGAAAAAATGTTATATTATATTACTTATTTGTCCTACCAAACTATATGCTATTTTCACCAACACTACCGCACGGAAATTTGCTTTTTGGTGAAAACAAATCTAAAGTTTTATTACATTGGATTTAACGTTTTACAGAAATAAAATATATTTTAAATTGTTTTGAAAATATTTTCTGTAGTAATAAATTTTATCATGTAGTGACGTAGAGTTATCAAAATAAACTAATTAAAAATCAATTGTAAGTTAAGTATTTTAGAATATTTTTCTAGAATCATTCAATTCAGAAATTTCTTAATATTATATTTATACCTTTATAAAGAAGATTTCTTCTTATAACTATTTTTTTTATACACACATATTTTTTGATTTTGTTTTTATTAATATATCCTATTTTATTATTTTATCTTTTAAATTTAAAAAAAAGCATTTGGTTAATATTTGTATTAATCACTTAAAACTAAAATTATTTTATATTTTTTTATAAGTAATGTTAAGGAACTGTCTTTCAACATTAACATCTCATCATTTCCTTAACTCCTTATTATGAAGAACTAAGACACAACCTTTTATGGGAGAGATTTTTTTTGAAGAATAAGAAGGCAACACTTTAAGAAACTTCATTTTTCGGTGAAACCATAATTCTTTTGCATTTAACATCAAGTGAATCTCAATCATCTCACACCCTCCGATCCCAACACTAGTGAAAAAAGAAGAGAAAAAGTCTGAAGATGAAGAGAAACCCAAACCAGAAAAGAATAAAGATGTTGATTTCTCAATTCATGTTTTTTATTTTACATGTTATTTTTTGTTTTTCAACTTTAGCTCATCCAAGATTATTTCAGTTTCTGCAGTCTCTGGTTTTGAAAATCCACATGCATTATGAAGCTTGAATGCTGAAAATCAAGAGACGCATCAAGAAAATGAAAAATTTATGAATTTATTTTGTGATTAAAATTAAAAAATGCAAATACATAAAAGACAACTTCTTTCCACTAATTTATCGTTGTTGTCACTACTATAACTATTGCTTGTGTTATGTCTTTTTCTTGTTCATTGCAGTTGTCACAAACTATATTTGAAATAAAGAAGATAAAGAGAGAGTAAATAATTAAGTTTGATAGAAAAACTGTTTTGGAAAACACGTTCCAAAAAGTATATCACATGGAAATCTTGTTTTAAAAATCCTGTTTCATAACACATCTAATAAGTTTTAGAAAATTTATTGAGTTCGTTATAGAAAACCCGTTCCAAAATGCATCTCATATGTTTTATAAATTTTGTTTTGGGATTTTTGTTCCATAAATCATGATCTGAAAAATCCATAAAGTTTGTTATAGAAGATTTTCAAAATAGGTAATCCAGAAGTTATCCTTATGAAAGGTAAAATGGTCATTCTAAAAATTATGGGATGCAGTTAGTACTTATATGGAGGTACATGATGAAAAATTTGAAAGAAAAAGCTAAAGTGGAGAGTTGGCTCAGGACGAGTCATAATGGATAAATTCTTACTGCACTTACATACATTTCTTATGCAACCCCACAAACATAAAAATTTCAATATTGTTATTTTTGAATCGACAATTCAGAATTTTTTGTTTACTTTTGGATTACACACTCTGAAAAATAACGACTTTTGAATTTCATAATCTAAAATTCATTTTTTAGATTTTATAATCCAAGTTAAAAATGACTTATAACAAACATAGTTGAAAAATATAACTATGATGATGGAAAAGATAACTACGATGATGGAAGTCAATTCGAACTGTATAATCCTAAGTATTTTTTTAAGAAAAAAATTATTTCTTGATCATATAATCAAAAAACCAAAAATAACTTTGAGGTTGTATAATTTGAAAGTTTTGTTTAGATTGAAAAAATCATAAGATATTTTATATTTCAAAATTATATAATTTAGAAAGGATAAAATGAGATTTTTTATACTTATGAAGGTAATGGGATGTAGAGAAGTGTAGGAAGAATTTACTCCCATAATAATTAACAAATAGACTAAACATTAGACCTAAGTCCAAACATTCTGCTTAGGCATTATTAAAAACAAAACATGTTATTGTGGAATTGACTTTCTAGAATGTAATTTGATGAGAACAATTTCTCCCTCCACCTCCAACCCTCTCTTCAGTATATTAAATCTTTATATTAATTGTGAAAAATAAGTTTTGATTTTTAATTTTTTTTTAAATAATCTTAATATCAGTTTTTTAAATAACTTCGGTTGTTTCCATGCAGCATCATATATTTTTTTTCAGTTACAATACTTTCAATTTTATTTTTTTTTCTCTAGTCATAATGTTTAAGAGAACAATTTCATCTTTTTTGAGTGTGTGAGAAATTTATGAGAAAATTCATTGTATTCGATGTTTTTTAGTGTAAAGATATTTTTTTTTAGTTTTGTAACCCATCTTTTCATGTCAAATGATTTTAGTGTAAAGATATTTTTTTTTAGTTTTAGTTTTATAATCCATCTTTTCATGTCAGATGATTTTTTGTTTAGGTTTTGTGGTTTCGGGATTGTATAATTTGAAAGTTATTTCCACATATTGTATAATCCAAAATACATTTTAAAATTACATTCCCCCATAAGCAACCACCATCAATTAACTTGAAAATGAAATTTTTTTCTATCATATTCAAAAAGGATATTATTGGAATTTTTATTTTTTTTTGAGATTTTGGAGAAAGATAGAGAAAGAATTTGTCTTTGACCAGAGGTGAAAAAAATCCAAAATACATAAACATACCCACTTGGCAGAACAATAAATCCAAACCTTTAAGATCGCAAGTTATGTGAAAGGCCTCTTACTTTCTGCACTCCTTAATTATTACCTGCACTCCTATAACTTTTAAAATGCATTTTCTATCATGTCATTTTATTTTTTTTTAGCTCAAAATATTCGTATTAATATTAATAGAAATTATTTATTACACAGATCAACAAAATCCAACCTTGCTCCAGCCCAAATTAACTATATATCTCTTCTCTCATAGGCCAGAAATAATGAATGTATTTTTTGAGGTTTAAAGGAGAAATATATTATAAAAATGAAAAATATGATTACCAGAACTCAAAACCCTCATCCCACTTCCAGCAAACATCTAAAGTTAAAACCAGAAATCTTAACAAAATGTAATAAACTGAAATATGCATCACATAAACTGAACTATTCACAAATAAACTTGAAAACATCATGTTACCTTTATATCTAACACTGCTTATGCATCTTCACACATAAATCACAAGAAAT
>Ga0123342_1000676_pt1 | contig 55082 bp, 23 predicted proteins | sample Turbeawhitnodule_FD_89960 | JGI IMG/M metagenome (GOLD analysis project Ga0123342, IMG submission 89960) | Root nodule microbial communities of legume samples collected from Mexico - Turtle bean Mexico white nodule | ecosystem: Host-associated > Plants > Roots > Nodule | place: Mexico: Nepantla...
TAGTAAAGTTTTAGTGTGATTATCAGAAAATTTTTTTAAAAAAAAAAACAAAATCGAAAGCTTAAAATAAAAAAAAAAAAAAAAAGTTAGATATAGCTAATGTGAAAAAAAAAAGCCAAAACGAATGTGTAAATTAAGAAAAAAGTTGATTGGAAAGGGAGGTTTGTCCTTTTTATGAGACTTGTTAGCAGAAATAGACAAAGAAAAAAAAGGTGTGGCTGCAATGTGATGTCAGAAATTGATGCTGTCGATTCCTTAGGATGCTCTGTGAATTGTGTTGTGAATGATCCATCATTGAGGCGATTGAGAGTGATGCTTTGGACATATTTCACCCTAATTCTTCACTTTAACAACAGATCAATGAATCACTTCCTTTATTCACAAAAAGGAAGCAAGAATGATGATATATTAACACCATATACAGTGTGTGAAACATTCACTTCGTATACCAATAAATTAATATTTTAATTATATTTAATTTAAAATATTATTATAATAGAATGTCAAGTAAAGACTACGTAAATAATACTGTAATTTGACTGATTGAATTGACCTCTAAGTTTTAGTCAAGGAAGAAAATGTAGAACCACAACTCACAAAATTATCCTCAGTCATGTTACTTCCACTTCCACTCCCACTCCTGTGGAACAATTCAAACACCATTAATCAATATAATAACGTTCTTTAAATATGTTCTTAAGGTTTATATATGTTAAAAAATTAACTCATACATAAATCTCACTATATCCAATAATTATGCCCTTCAATTCTTGGTCGAGATTTAATGGACCATCCAAAATCTCCACATTTTTTGGCCCTAGCAAGCACAAAGGTAAAATGGGTCTCTAATAATAATAAAAAAACTCTCAATCTTGGTAAATTATCTCTCCACTTCCCTACTTTCACCTTACACTTTTATAGTAATTATAAAAAATCAGTTTTAATCTTTTTAAAAATAAATAAATAATCACAAAAAAAAGTATAACTCAATTTTTTTTAAATAACTTTAGTTGTACTTTGCACTTCTATATCTTTATTTCAGTAGTAACATTTTTATCCTTCTCGCATTATAGTGTTTGAAGAATTTGACTTATTCTTTTGAGATCTGCAGAAGAAGCCCAATGGCCTATTTTGTTTGTAACATTGTTTTTTTGTTTGTATTTTTTTATTTTGATTGTGACTTGTGAGTTGAGAGAATCATTTTCTTGTTCCGTTTGACTGTAGTTCTGGGCCACTTTAGAAGCTAGAATTATTTGTTGGGCCTAGAATAAGGTTGTCTTACTCTTTGGACTGGATCTAACTAAGAACAAGGGAAAAAAAATCTTTAATCAGGTTACTCATGTCACAGAAAACAATTAAAAAAAATTAAAACAGTGTCATATATCGAATCAATAACAGCACATTCTGCAGACAGATAATTTTATGGAACGTGGTTATCTATAGAGCAAAAGCGGAAGCTATTCATAGAATCTGTAATTCATTATTCAAACCTTAAAATAAGAAAAGACTTCAAATAATATAAAAGGGCCATGACGAAGAACTCTAACCTTTTAGCATCTCTCTACACGACATTCTAGACTTTGAAAGTCAAATTGTTTTTTTTTCATATATCTCTATTTTTTTTATTACCAAACGGAAGAAAGTCCGTTAAAAAAACAATATCACATTGAAAGAGAAGAGATACCCAAACCTCTTAGCACCCACAAAGCTTAACTTTAAAATCTTTTTTCTCATTCGAGTCTAATCATATTCCTTTCTATTTTCTGTTTTCCCAAATTTAAGATACAATCCGTTTGTTTAATTTTAATTTTAACTGTCATTTTTCTCTATAACAATTCAAATTAAACTCTTCTTTTGAATAACAAATCAACCTCTGCTATCAGAAAATGATACTCGTACACATGTAGGTGTCCCACCATTAATTGAGAACTTTTTTTACACACTTATCTTGCACATCAGAGAGTGTACTTTGTTTGACACTGAACGTGCTCAATAAGTGGTGGTCACTGCTACAGTTTGTAAGTGAAGAATGGCTGGAGGAGCAATTGGATTTTATCAAAGGTGTGTGTGGCTTCAAATGTGTGATGTTGATTTCTCTGAAAATTGACAAGTAATTACGAATAGTAAAGAAAGTTTGACAAACTTTCGGAGAAATATAAGATGGAAAGGGTGGGTTTATGGATGTGATGGATATGACACATAATCATAACACGCTTGGCGAATCTTTCTATAATAATTGTGATGCTTTATAACTTGGGGACGCCTAGAATTAAAGTCTTTTCAGTGAATTTATCTAATGTTATTAAGATTATTTCACCTTCAGACCTAACTAAATTATCTTGATAAAATGAAAGGCATCTCAGACAACTAATGTATTGTCATTTTTATTAGTGTTTTAGAACGAGGTTTTCATAAGTGAAATCCAATCTTCCAATAATGTTTGTGCAACCTCCAAATCAAATTATACCAAAATAAGTAAGAATTGATTAAAGCAAGAGAAAACAAGTAGGTAGCAGGAAGAAAAAAATGGAGAGTCTCTCTTGCCTTAGAGTAGGGTGTGATCTGCTTCAGTAGCCACATCCCTCTCTGCTATGCATTCAATTGTTGCATCCAAATTGTTCACGGAAGCACTAGATGTGGATCAAACGTCATTCCTTCATAATTCAACTGCTGCTATCATTACTTATTCAACCTAAAACCATAACATCTCTCTTCTCAAACGTCACCAACAAAAAGGACCCCATCTTTTGTATTGGCATCCATCCTCATCCTTGTGATTATGATTATTATTTATTATTATTATACACAACGCTGCATCACTTGCTACCCCATAGCATAATATACATTACAAAATAATACAAACACTCCTCCATTCCCATCTAATAGGAGAAGCAACCAACCCTAACAAATGTCTCGGTGGCTTCTGTTGCGCCTTGGAGTCTGAATCAATTAAACAATTGATAAAAATAAATAAATATTTCATAGAAGGAACCAATTCCAAAACCATACTTGATAGTTGCAATGATTGATGATGACTTTGAATTAAAAGAGATTATCCTCTCTGCCAGCCACCCAGCCATGTCCTATTGTTGGATTGGAGTGATGGAGCAGAAGAGAAAGAGAAGAATGGTTGCTCCCTCATCAGAAGAAAAGGGGTTGCAAAGGAATCAATCAGGGTAAGAAATGGAATCAGAGGGTTGCCAAGCAGAGGCAATCAAGAGAGAGAGGTCCTTCCAACCAAGCTTCAAGGAACCATTCTCTTCAACAAGAGTATAACCTCTCCAAGGGAACATTCCAAGCAACAAACTGGCTTGTGCAGCAGGGTTGCCCCGGAGGGAAACGGCCCGAAACCCGGCCCGTTTCAACTCATCCGCCCACCGCTCCAACTTAACCTCTCCGGTCCTCTTGGGCCCGCCCACGGCCACGATGTTCCTGATCTCGCAGCCCAAAAGCTGCTGCTCCACCGTGTGCCTCTCGAGGCTGTCCGCACCTAAACCATCCCCGAGCGCGTCGAACAACGCGCTGTAATAATGCAAGGCCTCCACGAACCGCGCAAGGAAGCTCCCGGCGTGGCTCAGGTCCTGCTCCACGGTCGTGATCAGCTTCGGCCTGAGCTGAGTCAGCAATCTCAACGTCCCTAAATCGCTCCCGGTTATGTCATACAAGCAATGATGCATCCAGTGCACCACGATCGCCTCGTTAGCTCGAACGCCGAGTTGACTCAGTTCCGTCACGCTTCCGATTTTCCCCTCCACCGGGTGAAACTCGAACGGGAGCCCGAGCGAGCTCGCGAAATCCGCGAGCCTCCGGCCGGTGGAGTCCAGGAGCTCCGAGGAGGATCCGAATCCGGTTATCCTCATGGAGCGGATCTTCTTCGAGCGAGAGGCGAGGATGTGGAACAGTCCTGGCCATTGGAGACCTTGCATGATATCGAGGTCGATGATATGGACGCGATCCTCGCCTTCCAGGGCCTGGTAGATAGCCTGGTTCGCGGTGAAGTGAGAGAACTTCACCAGCGGCGAGACCGAGTTGTAGGATTGGAAGGCGTTGAAGATTCGCTGCGACTGAGTTAGGGTTACCGATTTCGCGGTCAGAGGAGAGTAGGAGCCGAGGCAGGAGCTCACCACACGCGCCTGCAGCGCCTGAGCGAAGTACGCTCCGACGCGCTCCGGCGAGGTCCCGAACGGCGACGAGAGTTCGGCGATCTCCGGCAGCAAGTCGTTGGCGAAGTCGAGTTTATCCATGGCAACACACTCTGCGCATTGGAGGAGGAGGCCAAGGAGTTTAAGGCCAGTGGACTCACCGATGTGAGGTTGGGGATCGAAGGCCTGCTCTTCCTCGGTGGCTGTATCGGCGGCGAAGTTGGTCCGCTTGAAGGAAGGTTGATCGGCGGGAGAATCAACGGTGTCAACGGTGCGCTTGGTTTTCATGTCGTTAGTGTTGGAAGTGCGGGGGGATCGCGGGACCAAGCTTTGAAGCATGATCGGTGGAGAGCGAGAGAGAATCGAAGGTTTGGAGGAAAATTTTGGGGGAAAAGTGACAAAAGTGAGAGTGAAAGACAAGGAAATTTGAGCAGATGGTGTGTCAGAAAATAAGTGTTTTAGAGAGAGAAATATGATCTTAGAGAGATAAAAGGAGACAGAAAGGTTTATAACTTTGCAGCCAGAAAAAGTTTTTTTGTTTGGGTTGGGCGTTATGTAATGTTATCCTCTTTTGCTCTTTCTTTTTCTCTTCCATCTTCCTTATCTTCCTTTTATATCTCTAATTCTTAATTATTCTCGTTAATTATCGCTAATCATGTCACTTCCTCATTAATTCAGGAACATAATGTCATCGCTTTCACTCTGCCAAAACGCTTTATTTTACTCATCGATTTTTCTCTCCCTCTATTCACAGTTCCTCTATAATACTCCCAAAATTCACCATCACCATTGCCATTTTTTTCTCCTAATTATTACTTCTATCATACTCCCCTTTTTTTTAATTCTTCTACTTGCATTCAATCTTTGTTTTTTCCGCCACCTAAATTACAATATTTTTATTAACCACTTTTAAATCATATCCTATTTCATCTATATCTTATTTTTGTTGACTTCCCGAATAATGAAATATTTTAAAGATATTATTTTTTATTGAATATTATTATTAGTTTTAATACTAATGCTAGATGGAGGCCTCACTACTATCTGGTTAGGGCTCAGTATCAAATTTATTAAGTTCAACAACAAAAGATTAATTATATTTAACAGTGATTAAATTGTTTTTTTTTATTAAAATTTTAATATGATCCAATAACAAATAGTCTATGGTAATTATATAAATAAAATTCGAAAGAGTAGAGTCAAAATCTTTTTCAATGAAAAAGGTGTAAGTTGACATAGAAGGTGTGGTTGATTCCATTTGACGGGAAATTCCATCTGATGTCTTATGAGCATTTCGATCATCGAGTAAAGGTACGTTATCATCACTCACACATTAATTGTATCGAGCATTGAATATCGAAATCTCAGTTGAGTGTCAAAGTGTCTTTTACAAATATCATTAAGATCAGAAGTTTACAAAGAAGAGAGTGATAACGATAATAAAGAAATAAGTCGTTTAAAGAGACAGAGAAGAGGTAGAAAACAACCGACCAAGAGAGGAAGAAGGTAATAGTTCTCTCAGTCCCAACCCATACAAGAATAATAATATATTGTAATTATCTTTATAAATTAAATTAAAAATTTACGTCACTCCAAATAATATAATGAACTGTTTTGAATTAGCTTTAGTCATCGTTTTTAAATTTTAGTTAATGTTAGGAACGTTTAATTAATATTAAAATTCGATTGTTAACATTTTATTTGTTTCAAAATATGATGTTTTTTTTAACTTCCAACAAAAACAACCTAGAGTTTATCTTCTCTTTTTGTTTTTTTTCATGGGACAATGCATGAAGCTGATTACAACTTACTGTCTAATTTTTTCACCTGGGGTATCCAACCCTAAAGTTTGTACCCCACGTACAAGAAAACATTCCTAGAATAAAAAATTTCCCACTTTAAACCTTTTTTTATTCACTTTCATTATGATAATAAACATTTTTAACCTTTTATTTTTTTCAAATACAAAACTCTTTCATTCTCTCTAAAGCTATTATATCATACTCTTTTTATTTCTATATTTGACATTTTTAACCTTTTATTTCTTTCATTTTACTTTCATTCATCTTTATTTTTAAATGAATAACTTCCATATTTTCAAAAATATCAATAAGTGAAAATAATGTTATACCGTGATTTAAATTTTTCATTGTAGATTCAAAATTGTTAAGATTAATATATTTTTATTTAAAATAAACATGAAAAATATTAAAACAAAACATGGTTTACCAAAATACTATTATCTTAAATTTTATGAAATATTTAAATAAATATTTGTTAGTTCATATAATCCTCCTTTTCTTTATTCTCATGAGACAATTTCAAATTATTAGTTAATCTTTTTTGTACATGATGGACACATACACTTCCTTTTTACACATGTATATTCTCTTCACATTAACAATAATCATAATATTAATTATTATATTTGAAAAATAATTCTAAAAATAACAATAAACAATACTTTGAGTAATTAATAATATTTATTGCAAAATTTCTCACACTATTTTTTTGAATGATGAGAAATTAAGAGAAATATGTATAAAAGTTGGTTACTTGAAAAAAAACATATAAATTATTTATGGGGGAGAAGTAATGTAAAAATAAATTTTCAAGATTACTTAATTTTAAAAACTATTATTATTTTTTACTGTTAAACTTATTACTACATCGACTTCCTCAATTCTCAAATCCACACAATAAAAAAATTGATCCATCCAAACAAAGTACAAGGCAGGAATATAAAATTTCATTTAAAAAATATTAAAGTTGTAAAAGTTTGAATTAATTTTATGTTACGATGAAATCATGGATTTTGTGCAACGCAAAACAAGAAGAAGAGATTGGTAAGAAAAACAAGGAACCGAAGAATCTCTATTATTCAATTATTCAATGATAAGAAACTTCTACTATTGTCCAGTCACTTCAGTCACCACACAACGAATATCTACACGTTAAGAAAATAAAAATAAAATATATATAATTAAAACATAAATCTTATAAGATAGTTTTATTAAAATACAAGTTTTAAAAGAATCTTAAAAATTATGTAGCACATTAAAATCCATAAAAAATAAATTAAAATCTAATGATGTCATAGAAATGACTTAATAAAAATATACATTGAAAATACGAGTGATTGATTTCTTTGGAATAATAAAATGGAAGAAAATGGTGATGAATTTCATAAGAAAAAAATTGAGTCATACGACATTATTTCATTATAGTTATTTCTTTAAAAGAGGTGAGAATTAAAAAAAGAATGCATGTATATAAATTATTTTAGACTTTATTTATTCTAGATTTTTCAACAGAGGAGTATCTTCTATCACAAATATAAAAAGTGAAATTAAATTATTTAAATTGATGTAGAATATACTTTAATAGTTATAAATAAAATAAAATAAGGTAAATTTGAATTATATTTAGATTTTGTAAAAAGTTAATATTGTTTGTTATATTTGGATACTAAATATAGAAAAAAAGTAGATAATTATGATTCTTTTATTTTGTCCCATCTAAGAGAGACATGCTACTGAATGGATGATTATGAAAAATGTTAGATTGGTAGTAGTAACGAGGTAGGAATGTGTATTGTGTTTGGAAAAAGTGAGAAAGGTAAAGAGAGTGTAATGAAAAACAATTCATCACTCTTTTTGGTCTTCCATTTTGCTCTTCAAACTGAAAAGAAAGAAAGCTAGATTCGCATGTAAGCCATGCCCAACAAACTTTTTTTAGGGATTTCCCACTTTTCTTATAGCTTTTATAATAAAATTGTATTTATAGGATCTTTTACCTTTTTTTATAATGAAGTTTGTTAAATAAAATGTTTTTAGTATAGGAGATCTTAATTAGATCGATTTTACATGAAATAAGTCTTATCTTAAAAATTAATTTATTAAGATTGTTGTGGTATTATGGGTTGAGTTTGATGTGACATGCTAATGGATTATCAGAAGATTATTAAGATCATTTAGACATTTTAGTTTTATTATGTTTGAGGTTAGGGGTGATAGTGTCATGGGCTGAGCCTGATATTGTGTGCTAATGGGTCCTCTGACGATCTTGTTTTTAAGGTTTTGATTCTATATCAGCATAAATTGTGGGAATTCCAGAAAATCAGTCGGTAAATAAATGACAACATTTATTATGGAAGAATGCCGAAAATAAAGCCAGATACAGCGAAAATGAAACGTAAAAGACTAATATATATGTTCCGATAAGGCACAGATAAGAGGAGATGAGACACTAACTAATAGTATACTTATTCTTAATTACACATAATGTTTTAATCGAAAATCACCAATATTCTTATTGTTCCATTGGAACAATTTATTAGATTTGATTATGTTTATTGTGTTATTATCTTTCGGTCTATCCAACACATGAATTACCATCTCAATATTTTATTAAATTAATATTCTATCCAACACATGAATTACCATCTCAATATTTTATTAAATTAATATTAATTAGTGATTAAGAGGTTTAGCTCAATCAATTTATTTAGGTGTATGAATTGTTTTAAATTCTCTGGTATGAGTTTAATTCCTACCAACAAAAATAGTTCATTAATTAGTAAATTTATTTAGAGTTGTACATGTATTATTTTTGGATTTAAAATTATTTTCTATTCGAATTCAACGTGATGGAATTCAATATCTGTTAAAATGTCTCTCACATTCCTAGTTTTTAAAATTGAATCAATTTTTCTGTACAAAAATGAATTAATTGAATACAATAAGACATATTATGAGAAAACAATTATAACTTTTTTTAATGTTATTTGCAAAATAATAATAAGGACTTCTATGTGTTAATATAAGTATTTTGAAATAAATTAAAAAGTAATAATTGAACTTAAATTAGGTTTAAGTTGTAATCTATTTAATCATGTAATTAAGGTAATGAATGGAGGTTCATTTGATATTAGAATGGATAATAAGGTTGTTATTTGAGGGGAGTGAAAACAGTAAATTGGGGTGTTGCGTATACTAATAGTAATACACAAATATTTTTCTATAAGGTATTAACAAATACATTCCAATTAGAATTTTAAATATAAGGATTTTTATTAAAGTTTTAAAGATAAACTTATATGCTTTATGTCTTTGTGAATTGGTTATATTGTTTCATTATAAACACATACATTTTATAAATATAACAATCAAATCAAATAATCTAGTTAATTTCTTTTAAATTTTGCCGATTTTTTTTCTAAAACGAAAAGGCAAATAAAATGATTTAATTTACCTTGATTGTTTCCTTATACATGCACGTAGTGTTTTTTTTTTCAAATAATTATAAAATCTTTTATTTTTCCCAAGGTATTCGGGAGAGTATAAAAAATAAACTAAAATTTGCACTAAGTATGATTTTTTAATTAATTACTACAAACGTCAATAATATTACTTTGCATATATATATATATATATTCATGATTGAGTGGTATCCATACATAATAAAATTCATTTAATTAATACTTGAAAAAGGTACAGAACCTGAACCTCTGTTGTGTATAAGTGAATTGATTTTTGAGGATAATATTTGAAGACATTTATATTACATTAACGTGAATTAAGAGATTTCGGACAATCAGTTTAAGTAGGAAACATGCCTTATTAGTGAATAAAACCCGTAACAAGGCCAGTTCCAGAAGAATCACAATGAAATATTTAATATATATCAGAAAATGTATGAGAAAGAAAATCACACTAGGTTAAAAACACACTTGTGTTTAGTATTTTTAATGTAATGATTTGATATCACCTACACTCTTATATAATACAGAACAAATACAAAATATAATAGGGCACAGTCCACCCTAATTTAATGCAAATACTGCATCCTAGTAAAAAATATATTTTTCCAGATATTATACATAGAAGAAAGTAAATAAATGTTTACACTATAGTTTAGCCATTCAGGTACAACGTTTTCTAGTTTCCCAAATCCCCCACTCGAGATATCATTTCAGAAGAAAAATGTGCTCCATAGCAAAAACAACTCGAACTCAAATTATTAAAAATTCAAACTATAAATGAAATAAAACATTAACCAACCCCCATTTCTTTTACATAAAATTAAGAATAGGAACGAAAACAAGTTTCTGACCAAACCAGAAGACTTGAGCTTGAAAGCATGCAAAGAAAGCTTTCAATCTGATAGTTAATCTTAATCAACGGAAAGGAGAGAAAAAAGGGGAAAATCACCATGAAAAACAAAAGCAAAAGACATACGCTGCTGATACTAGTAACGCTTCCCAAGAATTATGCCAAAGACAATGGACACAAGAGCTACTCCCAAGATGAACTTCAAATTTATGACAGGCGAATCCTGGCCACTTTGAACATTAGTCTCGGACGACGACGATGTTTGAGCACTTGGTACTTCTGACTTTTTCTTGCTTTTCCTTTTTGATGGAGTCGAGAGGCTTGATCCAATGTCTCTGGATTTCACTTCCAATCCTTCTTTTTTATCAACACCCTCATCACCCTGGAATATTTTTAGAAAATACAAAAAACATGTCATTTGATCACAGAATAATCCTGGACTGGACCTAAATAGTAGACAAGAAGACATTTCTTATGTTGTACTCGAATGTTTTGAACTTTTCATTACACTGACAATGTACAATAGCTAATTTGACTTGGGTCTCCAAATTTCAGCATTCTCCATCATGATTATTATATTCTATAAACATCACCCGAATGCCACCCCTTCTTTCCAAATGAAGCCAATGAAACTATTGCTGAGAAAGTGTTTTGATGGCTTTGTTTTTGTGTTGTTAGGGAAATTGAAATGAATGTAAATCATGTAATTTCTGGCTTTAAAACAACAAGGAAATTATTCAAGGAGAAACACCGGTGGTTGGGAACTTTCGGGAGGAGAATTACCTTAACTGATGATTTATCACTAGCCAGTTGCAATTTCTGCTCTAGATCTGCCACTTGTTTCTGTAAAAGAGAGATATCCTTTTTCTTAATTTCAAGTTCTTCAACAGAATTCTTCAGGGCTATCTCGAGTTCCAACTTCTGAGATTCTGCTCCTTTCTGTATTTTTTTAAAAAGTAAATAAAAACAATCAGTATGATACACAATTGCACACCACTTGCGAGAGTTTTATATTTCTGATAGCAGGCAGAGGTAGATCGACTATATGGGGTGGCCAAAGAGAAAAAGAACACAATGAGGAGAGGATAAGTTCAGATATCTCATTTTTAGCCTTTTTCTTTCAACACATTTTGCTAACATGAACAAAAATATGCAATTCAAGTAAAAGAGTAGATGGGATACCTGGTTAGCAAGAGCATCCCGTGCAAGTTGCAACTCTTTCTCAAGTTCTGCAACCTTTTCATTCAGCACATTTCTATCATTGAATTTTTGTTCATAGTCTACCAGTTTTGAATTTAATTCTGCTTCTCTTTGAGAAGCAGCAGCTTGAACACTTCCAACCTGCAAAGCATCGGATAATCAGCAAAGCTCATTCAATAAAAACAGTCCATTAACAATATTTAGTTCTGATAGGTACTATGCTTCTGAATTTTGCACTCATTTACAAAAAAAATAGGAACTCTCAGTACTACCTCTTCATTTAGTCTAGATGCAGACTTTGTCAGTTGCCCTTCAATTTCCTCCAGCTGTCTTTGCAACACAGATTTCTCAGCAATCTCAATTTTGAGAGTTTCGATCTCAGATCTCAGAGAGCCTTCAATTTTCTGTTGTTCCTTCAACTTCTCTTCAAGGTCAAGTATAAGAGACTGAAGTTCCTTCTTTATATCCTGATTAGTCTCATTGAGCAAGTTCTTCTCATCAATCACTGAAGATAACTGCAAGTTTATATAATTTCATTATCAATTCTCTAATAATCATGGTTTAGACAAAATGATTATTTCAGAAAATTATGTTACCACCAATAGGAATTGAAGAAGGAAAAGTAAATAAATATCAATACGAATAGTCTGTATCTCATGTACCTGTGAATTCAATGTCTGCACCTCTGCACTATGCTTTGTCACTAATTCTTCGATGGCATTCTTCGAGGTGAGTATCTCTTTAACTGTTTCATCCTTCTCAGCAAGTGCTGCAGAGAGTTCTGACTTCAAATCACTTAATTTGGATTCATAGATAGCTATTTCCTGATTAAGCTTTGAGTTTTCATCATTTAGCCCTGAAGTTTCTTTTTCATGGTGGAGTGACTTGCTTTGCAGTTCCTCAATGACAGTTTCAAGGTGCTTTAGTTTTATGAGACTCTCCTCCAGCTCAGCTTTCTGAGTTCCAGAAGTTGCAACTGCTTCACGTGCCTGTTCTTCGAAAAGCTTTATTTGGCCCTCTAGTGTGTTCAGCTTCTCATTCAACTCTTTGCTTTCAGATTCCTTCTCAGTATGCCTCTGTAATGCTTCTTGTAATTGTGATTCTACTTCTAGAATGCGGGATTCATTTGCAGTATGAATTTTAGTGGATTTTGATTGTAAATCATTCAGTTCAGCTATACTGTTCTTATGCGACTCAAGTTCTTGAGTAGTGACATCCTTCTCTGATAGTGCACGGTTCAATGATTCCTCAAGTTCATCAATCTTTGTTCTCAGTTCAATGTTTGTTCCAACCAATAATTCATTTTCAGAAAAAGACTGAGAACTCTTGCTCTCGGCTTCTAAAATTTTCCGTTTCAAATCTTCGTTTTCACTTTCCAAAGCAGCCAGTTTGCTCAAACTCTCTTCAAATTCATTCTTCAAGGTTGTAGACTGTTCCCCATCCAGTGCAATCTGTTCTTCCAAAATCTTAATTTTCTCAAGCAGAGAGTGAACCTCAGAATCCTTCTTGCTGAATTTTTCTATAGCTTCTTGGAGTTTCTGTTCTGAATCTCTTGTCAGAGACTCATGCAACAATTGAAGTTCTGAGTGTCTTGTAGCAGTCTCCTCTATATCTCTTCCTCTTATGATAACATTTTCTTCAGAAGCTTTAAGTTTCTCAATTATATCACTCTCTCTCAATTCAGCAGCCCTGAGATCACTTTCAGTGCTTTGCAATTTACCTTGTGTGAGATTTAAATCATCCCTCAAAATTTCCACTAGATTTTCTTTCTCAGCAAGCTGCTCATTCAAACTGCTAGAAGCATCTTCTAGCTTCTTCTTTTCATCCGTTATTGCATTCAGAGAATCTTCCAACTCCTTTCCTCTTTCATTAGCTGCTTGCAGTGTAATTTCGAGGGTTGAGGTTCGTGCCTGAACTGCCTCAAGTTCTGATGTCAAATTAGACACATCATTGAGGTATTTATTGGCTTGCGCTTCCGAAACACTGCATTTGTCTTCTAATGCGCTTATTTGTTGTTCAAGTTCCTGAATTCTGTATTTCTCTGCTTCAAGTAACAACTCCAACTCACTCACCTTTTTATCAGAATCTTCCAATTTGGAGTGAGAGCTCTGGATTAAATCTTCCAGTTCTCGGCTCCGCTGATGGTTCATACTGGCTCGGTCTTCATGCTCAGAACATTTGTCATTGACTATCTTCAGCTCCTCCTCTAATTGTGAACTCCGCAAAGATGATTTATTCAAGTCTGATTCAAGTTGAACTACCTTTTCCATATACTCTTGCAATTGGCCATTAATAAGATTCTTCTCTTCCTTGTCCTCTTCCAATTTAGCGTTGAGATGGGAGATTTTTTCGGACAATTCAGTCACTTCTCTGTCAGCATCACTGGTTTTCAATTGTAGTAAGTTTAATTGTTGCTCAAGCTCCACGTTCTTCTGCTCTGCTGCTATAAAGCGTGTTTCAAGGTCCCTCAATTGTGTTTTTGCAACTTCTGCAGCTTCAACTGAAGTCTGAATATGTCCCTCAAGTTCAAGGCTCCTTTGAGTAGCAGTAGCTGCAGCAGCTCCAGATTCATTGTGGAGATCTTCCAGCGACTTCACCTTCAGCTCAAGCTCTGCGTTGTTTGAAAGTGCCTGAGATAAAAGAAAATCTGTTTTAAGAAAGTTTTCATCTGATAGCTTTAGTCTTTCCTCCAAATCAGTGGACAACTCCTCAAACTTCTTCGAATTAAGGGTTACATCTTCCAAGGTTGATTCAAGAGTTCCATTTTCTGTTTTAAGTTTAGTCAGCTCCTCTTGTACATTGAGAAACTGTGTTTCCTGATTCTTGAGTGCAACTTCAATTGTTTCCTTCAATTTTTCCTCCTCCAGCAATTTGGACCTTGCAGTTTCCAACTCAAATTTTTTTTCTTGCAGTTCTTCCTTTGTTGAGGCCAGTAGATTTTGAAATGCTGACACGTCTTCCTTTAGCTGTGTTTCTGATGTCTTTATCAGGTTTACTTCCTGGGTCAACTCATCAACTAAAGAGTCCCTTGAAGACAGTCTTTTCTCAACTTCCAACAGCTGTGATTTTGAAAGTGTCAACTCCTCTTGGATAGTAGAAAGTTCAGCAGTGGTTGTTTTAAGTGCTTCTTCAATCTTTTGATTTTCAGAAATCTTATCATAAACACCTTTCAGTTCTTCTTTAAGGGAGGCCATCTCATCTTCCATTCCTTTTGCAGTCAGTTTGGCTTCTTCAAGTAATCTCTCAAATTCTAAGACCTTCTTTCCCTCGGATTCAGCATGTGAACCACTCTGCTTATGAAGCTCCTCGAATTTCCGAGCCTCGTCTGCTGAAAGTTTCAGCTCATCATGCAATTCCTGCATCTTCTTTCTAGAGTGTTCAAGCTCAAGGCTAATATCATCGAATTTTTCCTTCACATTAAGAAGCTCCTTTTGCTTCACTTCTTGACTCTGAAGGGCCTCTTCAAGATTGCTGAGCTGCTGATTATATTTATTCTCGGCTTCAACCACCTGCTCTTGCAATTTCTTGTGACTCAGTTCAAGCTCTTCGTATTTCTTTCCACTTTCCTCCAATTTCTCTTTTGTAACTGAGATCTCTCCCCTCAGATGATTGTTTTCATGCTCAGAGGTCTTCAAAGATTCTGTTAGTCTTTGGAGTTCAACATCAAGTTCCTGTATCTTCTCTTGAGCTTCTAGAAATTCTCTGCTCGGGGAATCTGAGCTTCTTTCAGTTTTGTGGGACTTATCATCTATGGCATTCTCTTCTTTCTCAACTTTTATGAATTCTCCATCCAAGGCACTGTCTTCCTCTTCTTTCTTTACTTCACTTGGCAAACCTCCATTTGTCTCCTGCAATAAGTCAATAAAAAAATGAACATCAAACATTGGTATAGTTTGTACTAAAAGCCTTTGCTACTATAATACTATCAAATATCAACAGTAGACCCAGCAGTGGAACATCTACAAATTTGGAAATATGGTAAATTACTTTACGGAAATCGTATATTAAAAGTTACAGGATATAATCTCAAACAATTGTAAATGGAATAAGAGTCCAGTAAGTGATCATATCACCACTCTAATAATATATGGATACAAAAGCAGTTGTTCAATGATGGAGAGATCAACTAGACAATAATATTTTATGAAATTGTGTATATTTATAAAGTCTTAGTGGTGAACAATTAGAAGATAGACAAATAAAAAATAAAATTAACTCAAGTGCCATCATATGCTTATGATAGAGCAGGATTGCCTATCAAAAAAGTGAAATAGAAGTTCTAAGCAATTTACTAGTATTTGAAATTTATACTAATTGATTTTATCATCAATTATTCAAACAATGTTATAAGTTGTGTGCCTCTTATAACTAAATGACCATCAATTGTTAAACAATCTTATAAGTTCTATGTGTCTTATAATCTATCTGGATACATTTATATCTTTGAAATTTATAAATTTTAAACGAAGTATATAAAAAAAAATAGCATAATCTCTATCATCTAATTCAGTCCTCGTCTCCTATACTAATAATTCAATCCCATCTCCACAAGCACGCAGTTATTGAGTAAAAAAGGAAGTAGGTGTGTGCAATCTGCATTCCATAAAAATATTCAATTGGAAATAGATGCCTACTGACCAGTGCAATAACGATAACACTGCAACATATGATGCTAAGAAAAGCTTTAGAAAGAACTTTTAACTCGAGACTACTTTATACAAAAAGAAAATTCTAAAATAACGAGTGCAAGAAGAAAATGATACCTTGATACTGTCATTGTTATGATCTGCCTCCACAACAACCTTTGTTCCTGGAACTTCTGATATGACTTTGGTCTCTTCTTCCATGTTGCTTCTTTATATTGACTGCTTTACAAGAAAAGAAGACACTAGAGGAATTTAGATGTAGTTGTTTGTTGTTGAGGTACTTAATTCACTTTCCCTTAAATGTGATAAAAGAAAGTGGATAAAAGAAGAACAAGAAAAATAGAAGGGTTTGTTGACCTGAACACTATTATTTTCATTATCATTATACCATACAAATAAAAAGAACATTAAGGTGAAAATGTTTATAAAAATAAACAAGTTTAGGTTAATATGTTAATTTACTTTTTTTAAGATGAAATGAGAAATATTTATTAAAACGACAAAAATGCTCTCTCTCCTTCCTCCTCCAAAACATAACTCTCAAACTCTAAAAGAGATTTAACATAATCTTACTAAAAGAAAAATGTAACTAGTACAACAAATTATGCAATAAAAATGTATGACATGTAATTATTAATGGGATAAAAAATATTCTTATATAAATATAAATGACTCTACAGATAACATAATTCTTCTTGCTACCTCCATCCCAAAATAATTGTCGTTTTAACATTTGAAATTTGTCCCTTAGTTTTTGAAGAGATACTCAAATATCAATTCTAATATTGTCTATAATAGATCAGTTGTTTTGAAAGACTGAGTAATGCGAAGTCAAAAGTCAAGAGAGAGAACAAGGATATTTTAGTATATATATTACTAATAAATATCTAAAAATAGGTAATTTTTAAATATGTGAAACAACCTCAGACATACTATGCCATGGAGGCAGTAATAGATTTGAGTTCCCTTGAGAAAGTTATGACAACAAATACCAAAAATATAATCATTCCAGTTTTTAAGGCATCCTCATTCATGAATTCATTGTCATGATAGTTTTCCCACATGACACAATAAATGAGCTCAATAAGAATATGAAGTTTATATGAAAAAAATGTTATTAGCTAACTTTTCTCCATAAATAAATAATTCGCATTCCCCATATAAATAATGCTATTCCTCTATAATTTGTACTAAAATGGAGAACTTAATGCTACAAAGATCGAGCTAATCACAAGAGCAAGCATCACTATATATGGGTCAATGACACTTAATAGAAGGTAAAAACAACAAATGATACTCAGGTGAGTTTGTCATAAGATTTTTGTTTTAGTTGTTTAGAATTTGGAAAAAAATAATGTAAGTTGAGTTAAAAAAAATAATATTGAATTTTTTATGAAATTATTTGTATTAGATAATTTAATATGATAAATAAATAAATAATAAAATGTTGTTCTTAACTATAAGAAATTTACATAGATATTTTAAAAGTATTTATGTCCAACAAATTCTAATCATTCTTAAAGGTTATAACTATAATTATATAATAATTCATAATTTAAAAGAATTATAATTTTCATATAAGAAAAAACTCAAATGAATTCGTCAAATATTAATCAATTAGATAAATTATACTTCTTATAATTATACTACTGAAGTTATCACGTATATATTTTCATGCACATTAAATTTATCCCTAACATGTGTCAAAAAAAAAGTAATACTGACACTATTCATAATTAATTGATGACAAAGATTAACAGATGACTAATATCACTAAAGAAATTTGAATAATATTTTTATTTAAAAAAATTATCAATACCCTTTTCATTACATATTTTCTAGTAAAAGGTTTTTAATGTTAATTTATTAGTAGTTAATGGATTTGTGACACTGGTCAATCAACCCCTTAATTATATTAACTACACATGCAAAAGATCTGATCTGGTTACTGGTTTTGTGAAGGATTGAAGATGCCATGTGGGGTCCCCAATGCTGTCTTACAGCTTGATCTCACACATAAGACATTTCCATGTCCATCACCCACCCATACCACCAATACCATGCCATGGCTTTATAATCCCCTCATAGCTTTGGGTCCATTCTCCAAATTTTTTTCTACTTTTGTTCAAAATTAAATTTACCAATATAACTTTTCAACATAAAAAAGAAAAAATACATCTGGAACGTTGGTTGGGCATAAACATCCCGGGACCCAAAGATCCAACATTCAAAGATAAAAAATGAATCACAGAATTTGCTAATATCTATGATATATGAGTAGGACCACTTTTGATAGTTGGCTAAAAAGCCCCCACCAACACTTTCCTTTCCTATAGCAAAGCCAAACATATCATATTTAGTTATGTCTTTTAAAATTTAAATAAAGATATACACGGCAAAGTTAAAGCGCGTTAATTTCACTATCTTTTGTTAATTTCACTATCTTTTCGGTACCCCTAACTCTCACTTCTTTCATTAGCGCTAACTCATAATCACTTTTACTGTAAATTGTAATCATCTGCGCTCTTCACGATGATACTTTCTTTAATTTCAAAATTCAATTTAATAAAAACTTTATTGTTATTTATATTGCAATAATTAAATTTAAAAAAGTATACTTTTATTTAGTTACATGGTACCCAATAACTAGTTGAGTAAATTTTTTAAGTAGAGTTAGACTTTTAAAAAAAAAACCATAAACCAATTAAAATTTACTATGAATATTTTTTAAAAAAATTTAAAAAAATTAACACTGCTAATCAATTATAATTAAATTTTTATTTGTAGTTATGATTATTGAATTACAATAGTTGTGTAAGAATAAATAACTAAAATCCAGTGGAAGTTGTGTTTATCAGCATAATAAAACAGAAGTGTTGATAATTCACTGTTATAGAAAAATAGCTCTTTGTTTTACTTGATCCTTGTTGTATGTTTAGTCACATAAAAAGGTTTTTAATAAAACTTTCAAATTCCTTAAAACAAAATCCTCCTTAGTTGGCTAGTTGCAAAAGGACAAACTTAGTCAGTAAAAGTGGAGGTCAGAATGGTGATTTACCAAAAAGATTAAGGGTAGTTGTGAACTTTAGGAATAAAAAATTAGAAACAAAAGTGAGACTGGCAGGGGCTGAGATTCCTGAGAAGGCCTTTTAAACAGCAGGCAATACAGTGACAGTTATTTTTGAACTAATGCCTTTTTTTTATCCTCTACCCCTGCTTCTTCATGCAGTATCAAACATATATTTACCATTAAATTCAATAAAACAAGATCTAAAAAGGATATCAAAATCAGAGTATATAAAATATATTAAAAAAATCACCACCTAATGTGTGAAAGCTATAGAAACTTTTAGTTTTTTCTAATTTCTACAGAAACGTCTCACCAGAAATCGGCTGATTGTCTCCACCGAGATCCATCTCCAGATCAAAACCAATATTCTCGATAAAGAAGCAAAAAATGTGACACTTATAAAAAAAAAATTAAAAACTCAAATCGAACATTGAAAAAACACAAGAACAAAAGTTAGAGATGAAAATTGAAAGATTAAACTAATTAAACTCAGCACGATCGGCTAAAAACATTCACTATCTCTGATCAGAGCAGTGAAACACTCTTCATCGCAACAGAATATACAGAACAGCTCAGAATCATTGATCATGTAAAGCCAAATTGATAGATAAATAAGTTCCGATCGCGCTGAATACCGATCGTCTCAAACATCAAACAGACAAATTAAGATTGCATGATAAGATCAAGCGGAGAAATAAGATTGCATGATAAGATCAAGCAGAGAAATAAAATTGCATGCGAAGAAGAAGAATGAAAAGATAACACAGCAGCAGCGCTTTAGATGCAGAGAAAGAAGAAAGAAGAAACAGAGAGAATAACCGAAAACATAAGGTGGAAGGCAGCAACAACTAGGGTGGTTAGTCAATTCATCGGGCGTGATAAACCCACACGCAACTATATATGATTAGATGAGTAAGGAAAGGGGAAAGAGAGAGAGAGAATTCTTGCCTGGGAAAAGTTTCTTTGCTTTGGTTTGGTTGCAGAAAACGTTTAGAATTTGTTTGAATCTGAAAAATAAAAAATAATTGAAAATGGAGATGAAGTGGTGTGATAATGGAAATTGAGAAAATGAAGAAGAATGAGAGAGAAAGAGAGGGGTATATAAGTGAAGTGAAAGGAGATGAGAGAAGAGTGTTGTTTTCTTTTTCTCTTTCTTTTTCAGCGTTGAGACAATGCTTGGTGGGGTCATGTAACAGCCAATCCGGCACATAAGTGGGTGGCGCCGCTAGTTTTGATATTGCCACACTTTTTCCACTTATTTACCAAATTCCAATCCTAAATATTTCTTTTCTTTTCTTTTTCTACTATAGTCAAGTCAAATATTATCTTTTAATTCCATTATTTTATTTTTCTTTTCTGAACTTCTAGATTAGTGGTATTTAGAACTAATTAAAAATTATAAAATAATAATATAAAAGAATATAATTGCACAAGAGTTATTATATAAATTTAATAAAAATGAAGTTGAATTCAATCTTAAAAAAAAACAGTTTGTACAGAAAAGTTCACATCTAATATAAGACATATAAAACAGCGTTGAATCTATTAAATTAAAAATAAAACAGCTAATAAATTAATTTATAATTATAAAATGCATACAAAATATAATTACATAAATTTTATTATATAAAGAATATTTATAATTTTAAACAAAATAAATATTGTCATGTAATTAGCATTTTAAATTTAAAAATAATTAATATTTTAATAAATTAGTTAATATATTTTGTTTATTTTTAAAGTTATATATTTTTTATTATTTGAGCAATTTTTGGGGTGACCTTCAATTCGTTCAACATCATTTTTTTTATGTTTAACCAAATTGAGATGCAAATTTTTGGATGTTTAATGTCTCAAATTCACTTAGCGTCACCCTATACTAAGCACCAACACCTTGCACTCAATGCTGCCAACATCAACGTAAGTACCCTAAGTTCAAGCTTTAACTTAGTTGTTTTCACAACTTATTTTCGCTCAACTACCTTTTCTTTTCTTTTCTTTTCTAAAGGCTATAAAATTGAATTAAATCTTATAAAAATTTATCATTTTATAAATTGTAAATGATTACAACTTTATAAGACCTACATTGATTAAATTCATGCAAGTTAAGTGTTTAAAAGAAGTAAATGTAACATTTATCAAAATATAAATCAAATACTTGTTATATATTAAGTTGATTTGGGACATTTTAAATGTGAAGTGATTAATGTTGATATTTTTTAATTATTTTAAAACTATAAATTTTTATGTGATTGAATTGTATGTTGATGAGTGCGATGAATTGTAAATTATGTAGAATGTGATCGAGACATAGTATTTTCAATGAGGAAATACGGTACTGAGATGGTTAGAATGTGAATTGATTAGGGATTCGTCTAAAAGAGATATCTGACTCTATTAGTATATTAGAATCACACAGATGAAGATTATTAGGAGATGATAGTCGAAGGAGGTTCATATGACCGAGTCTAGAGTTTGAAAAATAACTAATCAGAATACATCATATGAACTGACATACAAGTTGAATGGATTCATATGTTTGTGTGAAGAGATTTATAGTATGATGTGTGGAGAGATTCCTTAACATGAGTGGTATGACAGGTGCGGATCTTTAAGTCTAAATTAATTTATGAGTCTTCTTGAAGTATGGTCAAATGTCTATGTACAAATGTAAGTAGATTTCTAACATGAATAAAGTGGAACGTAAGATATTTGTAAACACTCGATTGTTTAAAACATGAAATTGCATGAAATGTGATTATTCATATGTTTATGATTGTATTTATTGAATTGGATTCATATGTTATGTTGAAAGTCTTTAAGATACTAGTTTACCCTACTTTCTATTTGTGTTGTTGTTTTAAAAATATGTAATGATCATGATTTACACAATAATAAATGTTTATATATAATGAATCTAAACCGTAAAGAAACAAAGAGTAACATAAAAATTAAAATGAATATTTTATTTAAAAAAAAAATATATATATATATATATATTTAAAAATATCTATATAAACGAATAATATTTTATAATATAATATTGTAGATAAATTATATGTACAAATGTATTAAATTGCATTATATAACTACTAGGTAAGGTAAAAGAGATGTTACATTCAAAAACTAAATGTATTTTGTTTATGTAAGGTCTTACTAACTTTTAATTCACGGTGATTTTTAAAATTTTAAAATATTTTTTCTTCACATATTATTTAATTTTAAAATATCATATCATAACAAAATCATTTATAAATTATATTTAAATAATAATAATAATAATAATAACATAAGTTATTGTATCAGTAATAATAATGATAATAATCAAAATCTTAATAACAATATTCTTATTAATGATCATAAAATAATACAATCATTTATTTCATATAAAGAATTATAATTGACCTTGATAATATTTTAACATATTTAAATTTAAATTAAAAAAGTATCATATTTAAAATTAAGTTCGATTGTTTTTTTTTTAATAAAAAACCACCTGAAGTACAATCTTAAGTTCGATTGTCTTTAACAATATTAATAATTATCATAATAACAATAATAATATTCATAAATAATAAAAATAATCATAATAAATAATAATAAAAATATAATTAGTTTGTTTTAAAGTGAATTCTTAATCATTAATACAGATAAAAAAAAACCACCTATTTATTTTTTCTAAATAAGAAGTCTATTTGATTGTATATAAATTTAATGCACCACTACCAGAAAAAAAAACATGCACTGGTGTATGTTTTAATAAATCACACTTTTATTTATTATGTGAAATTGGTAAGAAAAACACATTAATTATTGAGATGAAATAGCAATAATCTATTTTATCATTAACATTAATGAATGGTAAAGAAATAAAATATATCATTGAGTTAAACCTTAAATCTTAAATGCTGATAAAAAAAGTTACACCTTAAATACCATATAGTAAATGTAAAATGATATTCTTTAACTAATAAAGAATGTTCATATTTATTTCTTTCTCAGTACCATCAATTTCATTTTCTAATGGTGATATTTGTTGAATTCCTTATAATGACCTTATCTGGGAGTAATGTTCAAAAAGCAAATAAGGTAATATGTTCTTATCAAGATAAGATGTGAAGTTATAAAACAATTTATTACTTTCCTAATTATAGTTATTACATTATAAATTTATAAAAAATGAAATTTTATTGAATTATTATATGATGTAAATTTAAAAGTATTTAATTATTTATTTTGTTAGATAAATAAATAAATTATTTTTGTAAAGGTGAATTATTATATTTTTTTGACAAAAAAATACTATTATTATAATAATTATTGAAATAAAAAAATATTATTAATTTATTAAAATATTTTTATTAAAAATATTTATTATTATTAAAAAATCATTAAAAAAATAATAAATTATTATATTAAATAAATTATATACTATATTAGAGAAAAAAAAAATTAAAATTTATATTAATTTCTATTATTGATAAACAGTTTATAAATTAATATTTAATTAACTATTATTTAAATTAATTTAATAATTAAAATTTAGTAGTCAATTAAATATTAATACTATTTATTTGGATATTAATAATTTTTATAGTTTCTAAAATTAATTTTTATTTAATGATTTTTTAAGTGTGTTGTATGTAATATTTTTAATGAAAAGAATTATTTAAATTTAGAAAAATACTTATTTAAAGAATAAAAGTGTACGAAATTTGTTTTTTTTTTCAAAATTTAAATTTCTACAAATATTTTAATTTTTTTTAATTTAAAATAAAAGTTATTAAATTTATTATACTTTAATGTTATATCTTATAATAAGCACTGTCATTACAGCTTCTTCACTTCAAGATTTTGTATAAAAATAAAAATATGGCGATTATATAAAAATAATAGTTAATAATTTGTAATATGCAGTTATTTTAGTACATAAATCATTAATATTTATTTTTTATTGTTTATAATTTTAAATTATAACTAAAGATAAAATAGGAATATAAAATATTTCAAAAAAATAATTCCTCATTGTATATTTTATAAATTTTCTAAATTAGACGAGAGATTAATAATAGACTCTAGTTGCTTTTTAAAGTTAAAAATCTAAATCTGTAATTAGAAACTTATAAGAATTAAAATTGCATATTCTTAAAATTATGCAGAGAAAAAAATATTTAAGTCATTACTTTATTTCCGTTTTCAATCACTTTAATTACTCAAGATTATTTCAGTTCAGCTATAACAATAACAATAATAAATATATCACATACTAAAAAAACTTGCTAAAATAATTCATTTTAATAGATATATTGTTTTAATTTAGAAAAAAAGGATAATTTATTAAATGATAGAGAATAAAAGTTACTTACAATACTACAAAATTGTGGCCGTGGTGTTTCAATTCAATTTTAGAATTTTATTTTTGACCACTTGCTAAATGCATATTTATTAAGGTGAAACTCTAAATTTGTCAGGGAAACACCTCAGGGGTGAAATTAAAATATTTTAAACTATTACTATTACATTTTCACAACCTAATAAAATAGAAAAATTCACAACTTCTTAACCAAAATATATATAAAAAAAAAACTAATTTTACTCAACAAAGTTTCACATACTTTCATTATTATTATAAATAAAAAGAATAGCAATTTCTTATTGTTAATCCAAACAAAATCATTTATCCACATACAATTAATAATTAATAATAATACCAAAGATTAAGGAGAATGAGAGTTCGTCTTTGGAATCATTCTTCCTTCCTCACAAATGGTATCAATGTTTCAACAACAATCTATTGAGATAACATTATTAGGGTTAATCATCGCATCCAAGATATTGTTCTCTTTGGAGCTTGGAACTTCATCATGGTTGTGTCCTTAAAAGACGTCTTATGAGGTAAAAAAGGAAGATATATTTAAATTGTTACTCGTTTCGACTCCTAAGCAATGTGATATTATTAGACGCATTACGCCTCCCAGTTGAAGGAGATAACATTGTTAGGGTCAATCATCGTATTTGAGATATTGTCCTCTTTAGAACTTGAAGTTACACGAAGATTTTGTTCTTAAAGACGCCATAGGAGGGGTTAAAGAGAAACATATATTTAAATTATCCTTGGTCTCGACTTTTAAGCGAGAGACTATTAGACATACCAGAACTAGCCTTATAGTTGAGGGCTAGGGGAATGAGGGTTCGTCTCTGGAACCGTTTTCCATCCCCACAATCGACGTAAATATTTCGATCTCAGATATATTGAGATAACATTGTTAGGGTCAACTACCACATCCAAAATATTGTTCACTTTGAAGCTCATAGAACTATCATGATTTTCTCCTTTAAAAGTGTCTTAAATTATCCTAATAACCTCGATTCCTAAATGTTGTGGAACTATTAGGTGTATTGAGATAATTTTTAATTATTTTTATCTTTTTTAAATTTATTTTATTTTATTTATTAATGAGAGAGTATTATTGAGATAATGGTGAAATGAGGATGACTAATAATTAGTCAGAATTTTAATTAAAATAAGTTTAAATCAGAGTTGAATAGATTAATATATGCTAGATTATTTTATAATGACATATTCATGATTTAGACATCTTAGAAACAATATTTTTTTTAGTTTTTAAAGTAATTATTTGAACAACACAAGAATATAAAATGAGCTAATAATTTCATTTTATTTTGAGTTGATTTTGGATTTTGTATAAAGTTAATATCAAATGAATTATGATAAGTTAGTGTATTACAAATTCAATTATACCTTAGACAATTAAAGTAGTCTTAATTAGATCTTAGACAACTAAAGTAGTCTTTGTATATGATTAATACTTTACTAATGCACATTTATATTGGTTGTATTTTTTGTTATTCTGTTTGTGTTATACCATGTCAAATTTGAAAAAGAAAGCTTTATTTGTCTGAGTATAAGTGACAAAACGGATCAATTTGTCTGTTTTGGTGTCTGTCAAAAGCAGACTATGGATTGGTTTGTTAAAGTTACACAGATTGAAATTGATAATTTGTCTTGTCATAAGATAAGTTGGTGGATTAATAGTTGATCTGTCATTTTTTTTTTCAATTTTTGTAATTTTTTGTTTTGATTTTTTTTATAGTTATTGATATTGTTTTTTGAACAATAAAAATATAATGTAGAACAATAAAATTAAATTAAACTTTAATATTATAATCAAATAATGTTTAATGTCTAACAAAATAAAATAAATAATATTTCAATAAATCGAATGATGTGTACAAAATTAATATAAATAAAATTTTACATAAAACATTGATCATCACCAATTTTAATTTTAAAAAACATAAAATTCATCTTTAAAAATATCACAAATAATAAATAAATAAAAACTGACAAACCTGCTATTCTCTATTCCGCTTGTACTTATTATAAAGTAGACTTTAAGCCTAACTCAACCCCATAAAACCAGTTCATGGGTGAGATTTACACCCACTTATATACAATAAATTGTTTTCATCTATAGTCGATGTGTGATCTACTCTATCAAATTAAACAAATTGAATCAATAGAGACCCACTAGACCAAATTTGCTTTGACATCCTAATGTCAAGTATAATTATTCAAAGCCATACTAATTTTTTTTTTGAAAACCAAATTACCCAAAAATATAAGCAGTTTGAAGTGTCTTTTCATATTGTAGTTACATGAAAATAACATTTTGTTTTTAATAATATGTGGTTAATTTTTTGCAAATAAAAATGAAAGAATATTATACATTAGTATTTGAAGTGATGTAATAGAAGTTTGGTGTGGGTTTGATTATTAAGAGTGAAACGAGAAATGAAAAGTAATGGCTTTTTGGTCTCAAAGTGGCGGCCACAGACAACCGACCAAACCGCCCTCCATATGCGTGCAAACACGAACACCATTGTCTTTTCTTTTGAAAGAATCAATGCCCAACACTATATTTTATTCTTGTTGCTATCAACTAACTATTCAAGGAACACTCTACTTTTTCTTTCTTACATATAAAACTGCAATTTATTTATTTTTTAATTACTTTAAATAATTAAAAAAAGTGTTGGAAATCACGAGAGATTACAGTATTTCACTGTATATAAGTGAGTGTAAACCTCAATCTTATGAGCCGGTTTTATGGGATTGAGTTAAGTTTATAGTCCACTTCATAATAAAAAGTTTAAAACATATATGACATCATGCACTTAAAAAATTGAATTAGATCTATGATATCATCTTTGTTTTTTTTTTTTTTATGTAACAAATTTCTTTATAAATGCTAATACTATTCACTATGCTTGTTAAATTATTGTTAGTTTAATAAAATTTTACACTTAATACGAATTTTCAATTATTCTATAAGAAAGGAAGAAGTCAAACTATTTGTGCGACTAATTGTGTCAAACATTAGTTGTAACGAACACAGTAGAGAAAATCAAATTGAAATATTAATAGGTATGTAATCAAACATTGAATTCACTTCGTTGTTAGAGATAGTTGTATTATATGTGTTTATTTTTTGATAACTTTATCAAAAACATTAAATGTATATTATAGGAGAAATAATTATTTGTAGATAACAAACTATTTTTTATAATAATAAAGGTATAAAATACATTACAAATATTTTGTTTAGATTTGAAAACTATGAGAGAGTAAATTTGAGATGATTTAAGAAAATGTAAAAAAAATGATATTACAAGAAAATCGTTAAATAAAAACTAATTTTAGAGACCAAACTAATTAATTATTATTTAACTAAAATAAAGACCATCTTATAAATTAAAAAAGTTATTGATATTTAAAGTACTTTTCTATTATTAATAAAAATTTATAAAATAATTTCTAAATTAGTATCTAACCATTAGCTACCAATGTTTTAATTGCTTATTACTCCATGTTTTAAATTAGTTTCTATTAATATTTTATAGACTAATTTAGAAACTAAAATATTAATAGCTAAAACTTTGATAGCTAATTTAGATATCAATTTTGAAATTATTTTATATTTTTTATTAATAATAGAAACCACTTTAAATATTAATAATTTTTTACTCTCTAAAATAATATTTAATTTAGTCGATAAATTGATTAATTATTTTTTGTCTTTAAATTTGATTTTAATTTAATAATTTTCTTGTAATGTGAGGTTATTTGAACCAAGATAAATATAATAAAAATATAAAAATGTGTAAATAACGTGATAAATGTGAATGATATTGTTTTTAAATAGCCTTATTATTAAATTTAAACAATATTCTCAACAAATATAATTTAGGAAATAGATTTTTTACTGTATAAAAAATAAATAAATAAAATAAATTTAACTACTGTTCTTATTAAGCATAGAAGTAGTTGAATGTTTTAGAATTCATTAAAAAGACAATATATACCTTGATTAACCTAAATCCCACTAGGCTTGCAATATAAAAAAATTGTATGAAAAAAAGAAGAAGTAGATCATTATCACTGCACATAATGGCAGAATGTGATAACATCACTGTTCATAGGAGGTGATTTAATTGTAAAGCCAAGTTGGGGTTTTTTATGGTACAAAAATAAATATAAAATTAATTGAGAAAAATGAAAGGTGACCATACTAAATAGACAACTAAGTATATCTAACTTTATTTTATTTTTTGTGTGAAACAAAAGATAGAAAGACGGTTCTCTGAAAAGCTATTCCACCACACCACACCTTGGGAAAAGCAGAAATGATTGAATGAAGTCAGATTTTGGTATTTTTATTAGCTCGTCTTCTCCATTTTCATATTCATATTCTTTCGATTATTAGTCTGTTATTAAATTAAATAAATTTGACTAATCATCATTAATTATTCATCTGCGTTTTGTTCAGAGGTTATTTTTTACCTTTGTCGATAAACTTTTTTCAAAAGTAGATGGTGATGTTCTTACTCTTCAATAGATTATTTAAATAATACAATATTGCGACTAGAGAACAAGTCATAGTAGATAGTTACTAAAAATGGGTAGATTTTGATTCGATTAATGTATGGTACAAAACTTTTCTACGTACAAATTATGAATGAATTTCTACTCACGTATTATATGGTTTCAAATTTATTTTTTTTTACACGATCAATTGACCCCAAAAAACATTTCAAAATATTTCGAGTCAAAATATTAATTTTAGGAGGTTCAGATGTTGTTTGATGCAAAGTGTTCGCATTAACACTTTTTGGAACTGCTTTAGTGATTCGGCGATACTTTGAATGGAACGACCACTTTTTTTTAAAAAAATTCATACATATTCATCGAACAATTTGCATCAAATACATTAAAATTCCCAAAAACAATTGACCACTTCGATATAAAAAAATTGTCCCTAAAAGACTTAATTATTTTTGTGATACCACAATCCACATTCATCCACCCAATGAAGAAATGTTTGCAAATTCCTTTGTAAAAAGTCTTTAAGTGAGTCACTCTTTTGCAACCAAGTTGAAACCATGACTGAGATCTAGGTCAAAGCTTCATTTCATATTGAAGCCAATGAGGTGTTGAGACAGAAAAGGGCAAAAAAAAACAAGCACTATCAAGTTCTTATGAAAGTAAGAGATGCATACAAAGATTTGGCCTATGAAAGATGATACGACTTTAGTTAGACGATCAATAGACACATTTTGTGTCTTGTACATCACCCAAAGGCGAAGTAGTAGTCGTCATCCGCTATTGGTCTCCTAAAAAGAGGTTCTGGCATACATGGAAGTAAGCATGAAGCTTCAATTACCATAATCAACTAAATGTACCTTTGGACCAACTATGATTACTGATGTGAATTTCACTGTGCTCATGGACACATCACCGAGGGATGTTATGTTTGGTGGTTTAACTCGCCAAACTGGCAGGAGAAGGTCGCTTGCGTCATTATGAAGAAAATTCATCATGGAACTTATGAGTGGATACCTACCAAACTCATCGCTCAACGGTTGAGGAACATGAGAATCACATCCTAAGAAATTTCAACACCATCTCAGGAGGGTTCGTAGGGGGAGGGGGAAGGGCACTAGTTCGAGTAGGAAATGATACTCCCCGACAGTATTTGTCTTTGAAAGCAAGAGGATAATCGTCTCCTCTCACTCTTTCTTTTTTTTTATGTCAACCTCGAGGATGTTGCACCCCATGATATTGATTAAGTGGTAGTATTGGTAGTCATGATGGGATGCAAAACATGCATAAGGTCCTGATCAACCAAGGCAAGCTTGACAAACTTCATTTTTTAGACACATTTGTAGGATTGCAAGTCCCAAGAGACCAATTGAAGTCATTTGATGGAGTTTTAGTTGGCTTCTCGAGCGAGTAGGTAGAAGTATGAGGGTACACCTACCTTCAAATGGGGATTCGACTAGCACCATTATGGTCAAATATATTATAGTCAATGTCCCGTTCATAAACAACATTTTCCTTGAGTGACCCTTCTTGAATAAATTAGGGGTTGTTGCGTCTTCAGTACATTTAAATGTCTAATTCCAATCTCTGAAGGGTAAGTTGTAACCATGAGAGTCGACAAAAAGATAGACCATAAGTGTCATGAAAATAGTTTCAACATTCATCAGAGTACTTATTCGGTTTCTCACTCCTCTAATGTCAACAATTTGGATCTTGACCCGCGCATCATTTATGAGGATCGGGGGTCGCAACCAATAGGTGATGTCAAAGAATGTGAACAATAGGTGTTGCCCTGTATGAACAATTTGAGAACGAGATAATAAGGTTAGTAAAAGCAAACTTACACACCTTTACGTGAACGAATTTTTAGATGCCCAGCATAAATCCTAATTCCTGCCATCAATTAATCATGGACCAAGGGCGAAACATTTGTTTAGAGAATAAATAAATTTGGTAATGGTTAGAAAAGTAAGCGAGAAATGAAAGATGTGTGTAGATTTTACGAATGTAAACAATGCATACTCAAATGACTTGTACCCCTTATCAAACATTAATGTTTTGGTTGGTAATGCATCGAGATACGAGTTACATAATTTTATAGATGTATATTCAGGATATAACTAGATTTGAATACATCCGTTGGATAAGAAAAAAACAAATTTTATGGTAGAAGGGGTCAACTACTATTCGGGTAATGTTGTTTAGGTTAAAAAATGATAGAGCAACTTACCAAAATGTGATGGATACAATTCTACGACAAATGTTAGGTATAAACATGGAAACATATGTAGACGACATGGTAGTCACCTATACCTACACCCCAATCATAAAGTCGACCTATAAGAGTTGTTCGCCACCATTTAGTTGCTATCAGCTTAAACATAACCAAAAAATATGTGTTTTTAAGGTAAAGGTTGGTAAATTCCTAGGCTTCCTTTTTATAGAACATGAAATCAAGACAAATCCAGAAAAAGTGCGTGATATCATTAACATGGAGAGTTCGAACAACATAAAAGAAGTACAAAGATTGATTGGGTGAATGGTCACCTTATCAGGCTTCCTCTTTAAAGGAGGTGATAAAGGGTTTCCATATTTTCAATGTCTTCAAAACAATGACCACTTTGTATGGACGACACAATGCCAAGTCCTCATAAAGCTGATAAAGCATAAACCATTACAAATATATATTATTATGATAGATCAGATAATTAACCCGATTCTCGTGTAAGAGATAGAAGAAGAGCATAGACCGTTATATTTTATTAGCAAGGTACACAAAATCACAATGGTCTCCAACTATCTCGATAAACTAGTTATACACTACTCTAAACTCAAGTGAAATATGAAAAAAAAAGTTATAAATTTTTCTTATTCAAGTATATTTGAATCTTACATTTAGGTAAAATGAAAAAAAAAACAAGGGATTCGTCTTGTATTCAAAATGAATAAAAAATAAAGTTTGAAAAATAAAAATAAAAAAAAATGTTTGAAACTTTCAAGATCATATATATATATATATATATATTAAATGACTAAGATGACATCAACGTTTCATTAAGCTCCATCTCTGTACAGTAACAAAACTATATGTCAAATTAGGTCAACATTTTGCCAATAATTTGTTCTGAAATTAGGTCAGCATCTTATTAATATGACGGTACACATAATAATAATAATGGAAAAACGTTGACATGATAAGAGATATTATAAATAAATAAAATTTAGTTTCTATTGATAAGATAATTATTTATTTATTTACATCATTAATTATTTCTCTAAAATATTATTAATTAGTTAATAAAAGCATTCTAGGCTTGAAAAATAAACCAGTTTTTAGTTATTGTCCTCGTAAGTTCATTTATTTATGTATTATTTCTCAAAAAATTGGAAAAATCCGGTTTCTTATCCTTATAAAATCAACCAAGCTCTTTTGAAAATGTGTTTTTAATAATAATTGATTTATGTGAAGAAGAAATAAGAGTTGCCACTTGACTGACTTATCAGAAAAGACGGTTTCGTCCTATCATAAATTTGGGATACATGTTATTCTCTCACTTTTATAAATTTACTTCAAAAATGTTTTCCTGTAATTACATGTATAAGTTTTTTCTAAATTTATAATTAACTTCCATATTATCTAATATATTTATAAGTTTTTTTTAAAGATATGTAATTCAAAAAAAAAATTCAGATGCGTCATTTTTTAACCCAAAATATCATTTTTCTAAAAATATATTTTGAATTACATAATTCATAAATTATTTTCAGATTGTATAATCCGAAATATCATTTTTTAAAAATAGATTCTGTATTATTTAATTTATAAATTATTTCTGAATTTGAGATTAATTTTCGGATTAGGTAATAAAGAATATATAATTTTTTTAAATTATAATTTATAAAAGTGACACTAAAAGGATAAAATAAATGTTTTCAAGTTTTGTTTGTGGGTGAAAAATCATATAGAGGTGCAGAAAGAAACAGTCATCACGGAAGAGGCAAGGGTTTTGCATATACACTGTAAAAGTGGAACTGTAGAGTGGAAGCATATCCAATATCTTATCTCATCTTCTTCATTATCATATACCCTTTATTCAGAATCACTCAAATAAAAGTAACCACACTCTTCAGAAAGATAAAGAGAAACATGGATGGGTTACAAATAGCTCTACCCATTCTGGGAGTTGTTGCTGCTGCAGCTGTTACCTTCTATGCAGTGAGCTTTTCTGAGCTCAGAGAGGTACTTCGTTACTTTCACCTTTTCCCTATCAACCCCACTTTAAATTCTTTGCTTTAATTTCATTTGCAATGTTAATTTGCACAGAAATCATTTCAAGATTTGGAAGAATCTGAATATGAAGATGGAGTTTTTAGGCCATCTCCTAGCTCCAGGGAGAGGCGTGCCAGAAGACAAGCCAACAAAATTAATAAGAAATGACTTCATTAAGAATGTGTTTAGATTTAAGTAAAAAGTGTTTTTAATTACAAACATGAATGGATTTTTAGTATAAAACACTCTCAAAGGTTGTTGCAACTTTGTATCTAAACTCTGCTTTTCCCAAAGTTCATAGTTTGGTGGCATTTCCTTTTCGTTCGTGTTTTGTTATTTAATTTGTATTTATTCAATGAGATGTTTCAGCGTGAAACTTGTTATTATGTGGTTGTAAGTGTTATTCTTAACAACGAGGATTAACATCTAGTATAATAAACAGATATCATAATCATAGTATAAAAAATTTAATTTTATTAATTTTGTTAGAACTTTGTTAATAATTGATGTAATTCAATACCTATTTGATAGCTATGGCATGTTTATCAAATGAAAAATTATCATTAATATGTAATAATTTTAAAAACTTTGCCCTTTTTTTATATTAACGTTATTTTATTTAATAAACAAACGATATACCTAATATGTTGAAGATTTAATTTTTTTTCTAAACACAAAATATAAATATTTATTGTAATAAATTGAGTATTTGTTTATTTTTTATATCGAAAACTTAGCAGGAGTCTTAGATGCACTTACTAATAATACTAGTATAGAATAAAAGTGGCTAGCATGTTTGATTTTACGTGTTTTATGGACCAACATTAGGATTAAATTAGATTTAATGTATAAGTTTAAGTTTGAATTAATAGATGTCCAACCAGTGAAAGGCTACTTTATTGCCACAATTGAAAATGTTATAAAACTTGGATTTAAACATCTTCTTTTTGCCATCTGTTCACCAATAATATTATTTTTTTCTCTCTCTCTCTAGGATGGAGAATTAGAGCATGTGTAAGGACTTAAAAAAAAACAAGATATAAATAACTACAGAAATACTAGTTTATGTTTAAAGACTTAAATAAAATTAGTAAATAGTAACAATAATATTATTTGCATAATTTTTTAAAGATATTTAAAAATATATAAAATGACTTTTGTTACATTTTATTCTAAAAAAAGTTCACAAACCATGGTCACACACATTCACCGTTTAAGACGAGTCTGGTATAAAATCAGTTTCATAAAACATTTTAATTTAATTTATTAATATTTATTTAAACTTATTTATTGACTAAAGGTTAAATTATGTAGATGTGTGAAATTCAAAGTTTACAAGATTGACATTAAAAGTTGTGAATAGTTCAAATAATACTTTACATAATTTATCCTGTTTTTTTCTTTATATGATTTTAGAAGTGAAATTACAGTTAAATACTAGTTAATAGTCTTAAAATATTTAATGATTAATTAAGTTAAAAAAAACATGTTAAACTTAATGCTAATCAACTTCTAAAACCAAGTATAAATTTAGCTCAATTTGAATCAATATATCAAATTTGAAAGTCATATACATTTTACAAGCCAAACATAAGTCCTTCCTCCTCCACCAATCGTACCATAGACGCTCAACAAAAGTTCAAAACCTCCATAAAATTCTCAACGATCATAATATCCAATAATTCACAATGCAGAATCGCACATGCACTTAAATTTAAGCAGGATTCACTTTTTTGTATTAAGGAAGAATAAAAAAACCAAGAAGACTAAAATTTAACGGGTTAATTCTTCCATGATAATTTGTGACTCACCTGATCCACTTTAAAATCTTCAAATTAATCTTCATTTTCAAGATTATTCTTCGCATTCGTATAAAAATCCAAAATTTAAAAATACATCTGAATAAGGAAATCCAAAATAATTTTTTGTATTTTACAAATGAAACTATAATTAAAAAATTAAAATTTCATTTTGAGAAAACAATTTCAGGAAAATAAAAGATATTCTTGAAAAAAAAAACTAGAAAACAAAATCCAAAAAATATTCTAAAAACAATTCCAGAAACCAGAAAAATGTTCTAGAATCTGAATCATGTTTCAGGAAAAGAATTCAAAAATGTATTTTGACTAGCATCCTCTCTTATTAAAGACATTTTTATCATTTCACCTGACCAGTAGGTGCAGCTTGTAAATGTGTTGCTATTGCTTTTCCCGAATACGAACGTGCACACATCTCTCACCTTTGCACAATTTCCATCGCCTAATTGTCGTTTTGGCTAACTAAATTTTGTACTCTTAAACTATCGATGCTGCCAACTCATTAATGAGAGGAGGGTTCATACTCATGTAGAATGTGGAGGATGTAACGAGTATTATTATAAGCATAATATAACTAGAATATAAAATAGGAAGCAACTAGGAAATCGATTTACTGACATTTACAACAAAGAAAAGGTTGGAAAAAAGTTTAATAAGCTAATACAGCATGTAATTCCTTTTCACACGAGATGGGCGCAGCAGAGTTTATTATACCTTCATCATCATCATCTTGCTAAGCTACTTGCGCTGAGACTTGAGTTCTTGTACCCTCTTTTCCGTTTCTTTCAAAGCTTCCCCATAAATACGGATTAACTGGGGTAAAATATTGAAATGCATAAATAAAACTTCCAACAAATTTTTTAAATTAAAGTAGTACATGCATTATATTATCGGTTATTTGTGAAGTTACCGTGTCAACTTCTTCAGGAGAAATAATATATGGTGGAGACATCATGATGTTATCTCCCGCTACACGAACTAACATCCCAAGCCTCTGACATTGTGCTCCAAAATAGGCACCTACTCCTGTAGTCACAACCAAAAAATAAAGTCGTCAAAATATAGTCTATCCAATGCATCATAGGATCTAATAACGTATTTTAAACATAACACAACCCACGTAATGTCTTGTGCAGATTGCTCAAGTGTATTAAAGGACAGTCTTTTATTAGAACATTACAGTTAAATAAGATTACTAGAAATGATAAATAGACACGATGAGTCAAGAACGTTTCAAATAGGGATAGCGGAGAATGAGTATTGATTTGAACCCACCCCATTCAGGAGGAAACGGATCATTAGGTGATTTGTTGTCTGTGAACTCGGTGCCCAGAATCAAGCCAGTTCCCCGTATCTGCAGATCCCATAATGTAATGTTTGTGATAATACAATCTATCAACCACAAGCTTAAAGTCACCTAGCAAACAATATAGACCTCTCCAATGATGGGACTGTCAGAATAAGCTTTTAAGCCCTCTTGGAACCTTGGGGAGATCTTGTTCACCTGGTCAACAATATTTCTTTCCCTACAAGAAAGATGTAAAAAATATAATCATACTCCATTGACAAAGCATTGCTATATACTAGCATAAAGGATAACCTTCATATCAGTTTATAAAAACACGAAACAAAAGAACACACTTATAGATCTTGAGTGCTTCAATTGCAACAGCACAGCTTACAGGGTGTCCAGAATAAGTAAACCCATGAGAAAATGCACCTAAAATAGGCAAACGTGTCAGAATATTAAGCCTGAAGATTTAGTGATAATTCTGATGAATTAATGAACCATCATACCAAGTTTGTTACTTTGTGTGTGTATAACTTCTGCAATTTCTGGACTTACAAGCACAGCTCCAATTGGCAAATACGAAGACGACAATGCCTAGAAGTCAAGCAGAAAAAATGAGAAACATTGTACAAACTTCTATGATGAGAAAGACAATCTGTATTGAGAGCTGTTTCATGTTTACCTTAGCCAGGGATACAAGGTCCGGCTTAATGTTGTACTTGTCACATCCAAACATTGTCCCAACCCTTCCAAAGGCACATATTACCTTTAAAAAAGACATAACATAACAATTAAAATGGAAAACTGCACAACAGAATACCCTATATAAACAGTATACAAAGTATTATGGAAGTACCTCATCGGCAATGAAAAGAATGTCATACTTCTTGACAACAGCTTGGACCTGCATAAGAATTAATGTTATTATATTCTATTGATTTTGGACAAAGGGGAAGAGCCAAAACAACATTAATTAATGTCATGTACAAAAAGAAAAACACTCATCGAGCAAACTATGTGTCAGTTAGCAAAATGGAATTTTTGCAAATTGCAAGAATGTACATTTGATCTGCGTGGTTTATACTTACTATAAATTTTATAAAAGCCAACAAATTAAAAACTAACAAAAAGATATTTAAAAGTTTCATTCAAGAAAATATACACATAATAGTGTTGATGAAAGATGATGCTGTGGAATATTTTAATACTCTAACTAGAACATCAAGACATTAAGAGTTTTTGGGAAAATCAGAAAGGAATTAATGATAGAAAAACTCCCGTTAACAAAAAAAGCTATCTATTTCATGGACTGATAATATACACATAGTTTGATGACTAGTCACTTTATTATACAAATCCTATTAGTGGACGGATTATTTGTTCACATTCGATAAATTTTGCAATCAAGAACTCTTTCTCTGGTAACTTTCTCTTCTTTTCTCACTTTAGGCAACCATAATATTATAAGATGTACATGAAGACTCAAAAGAGTGGTTAATTGCTGTTAATTGCTGTTAGTATATAGGAAGTATGAGATTTTAGTGTGTAGCTTCTACACACTGTATGAGATTCTAAAGTGCAGTTTATAGGAAGTGAGATTCTAATGTGTAATTTATAGGAATTGGGCTCTCCTACAGGTATTTCTTGCACTCTAAAAAAACAACTCAAACACCCTTTAATTCTAGAAAGGGTAATCAAGAAATTCCTTTCTTGAATGAAAGGGATGTGATTTGATTTTGTTGGAGTATAGGAAGTTGCTACCCTACAACAACTAGCTCCTGTGGTGTGGTTCTTCAGAGATTCTTATCATGCATACTACAAATCCAAGTTCAAGCTCAGTACCAATAGGACTAACGAACGACTACTATTTTCTAAACACTTCCCTGTATTTAAGTAGTTGGAATGACAAGGGCATCTCTCATGACATGAAAAATCTAAATAAACATCTTTAGTAAATAGCTCCTTGCATGATTGCATCTCCTTGGCACACATCTCAAGCAAATGAGATAAGTTTATGATGTATCAGTGGTCACCTCAACCTCCAACTGATCTCAAACAAGAGTTGCGTACCATACATTTGACACAGATGGGGTCCTTTGACAGCAAAAGAAAGAAACCTAGAAGAATAATCTCCACATAGACAACACATTGCCGGAATTTCATACACAACTAAATAGAGGCAGACCAGCACTGGAAAACTGTTGCACATGCACTGAGCAAATGCTGTCAAATTCCATCAATGGGTACTCGTAAATCTCACTCGGCAGTCCATCAAACATAGCAGTCTACCTTTGTTGTTTGAACACAAAAAGAATGTTCCCATATTCGGCAAGCTAACACAAATAGAGAATGAACACCACCCAAACAATTCAGAAGCACTAAAAGTACTTGAAAGTCATGCGCTTAGGGTAATAACTAACGTGAAAAGAGGACCCAAATTAAAAAAAATAACTGAGACAAAGCAAACACAGGTAATGAACCTAGAAAGCTTTAGAAATGCACTAAAACCATCATTAGAAATGGGGAGTGAACAGAAGAAAGCAGAAACAGTAAATTTGAAAGGCAGTCCAGAATCACAATAATGGCCACCCAGCACAGAGAGATTGAAACGATCAAGCAGATATTAATGCAAAATATACTGGGTATCCATCCTTTTGAAATAGAACATGTGAAGCAGATATAAGGAAAAATACCTTCTCAAAATAAGTTGACGGTGGAGGTATTACTCCTCCTGCCCCCATTACAGGTTCAGCAATAAATGCAGCAATCTGTGATAATAAAAAAAACATTTAGGTCAGTGAAAAAATCAATGTTCCAGTAGTAGAAATCATTTTGCATGCATATGAATGTATTACTGTATCTGGTCCCTCTTTCAGAATCAGCTGCTCTAAATTGTTGGCCAATCTGGTTGAAAATTCTTCCTCAGTCTCACCTGAAATGTTCTTAAGCATACATAGTATTTATTACTATACCCTAAAATAAATGTCTAAAATATTACTAAAAACTTGGCCATCCAAATAGTAACCTGGAAGATGATGCCGCCAGTAGTGTGGACAATCAGTATGCAATACAAAAGGTGCTGGCAAATCAAATTTCTGATGCAGAGCCGGAAGTCTGAAATACAGTGTTGATAAATTGAATAGAGATTTTTTAATAAGAATAATTATTACAAAGTGGACTTTAATAAGCCTAACTCAAACCTATAAAACCGGCTCATAGAATGAGGTTTGCACCCACTTATATACAATGAAATACTCTAGTTTTTAGTCGATATGGGATCTCTAACAATAACATAAAAATGTAGACTACATACTCACTACTTTACTGGAAAAAAGAAATCCATTTAAGTTCATCATACCCGGAAAGACTGGCTGCTATCAATGTTGAACCGTGATACCTGACAAAAACAATAATACACAAGATATTATTCATACTTTCAGCTATATAAAGAAAACAGCACTGTTTGAGATGTCATGCGTACGATTTAGCACGAGCTATGAACTTCTTCTTATCTGGTCTTCCAAGCGCATTGTTATAATACCATACAAGTTTCACCTGAAATAAAACATGCATAGTTGAAATATATCTAAGAATATGTTCTGCAAAACTATACACTTCAACAATATGTTTACAAGAAATGTATAATATTTGTCTTCTTTTTCTATTAAACCCTGAAAAGATTGATCTAATCTTTATCTAAAAAACCACATCGGCATTAAGAAAATATTTTATTTTGTCCTCAAATATCAAATATTTTAGGTGCTTGATTGCTCGGAGATTTCCCCCTCTTGGCGGTACCTGTTGCAGGTGTTATATGTAGTCTATAGTAATGATTTTAAGTTTTTTATTTGCATGAAAAAGTAGACACATTCTAAACATCTACATTACAATTAAATAAAAATTTCCAAAGAAAATGAAACTGTAACAGGGATAATAATCTGGCAAACCTGAGTGTCATTGGCTTCTGATCCACTGTTAACAAAAAAAGCTTTTGCCATTTTTCTGGCTGTGAACATTTCTAGGAGTTCCTTGGCTAGCTCCTGTGTATGAAAATATATATATTAAGTACATTCAAATGTAAAGTTGACTATTACAGTGTTAATCACAAGCAAGGTAGTTCATTTATTTCCATGAATAGGTAGACTGGTTAAAATACCACGGATTCATCCCCCACTCACAAATGGAAAATGCATCCATTTGAGACATGCTCAAACTACCTCTCCCACCATTAGAAATGAAAATATGTGAGCTACATTTTAGTCCATTTGAATGTAATCAATCCTATAAGCGGTGAACAGATATAAAGAATCATCCCAAAGGCACTTTTCCAACTCTCAGTGGCAGCAAATTTGACAAATATCTTTGAGACTTCAAAATTGCAACAAAGATTTTTACCCAAAATCTGTATTTTATCCTCTAAATCCAGTTATAAGAGAATTAAATGAATACCAGAGAAGGTAGGGTGGTTCGATTCCAAAAGGAATGGTAAAAGGGCAACTTCTTGAATTGTGCCATGGCAGCATCAACAAGACGTGACTCACTTCCCCCTGGAAAATAAAATACATTTGATCTCAGGTCAAAATACTTCAATGCACACAAAAAAAATTTAGCAAACAAAACTTTTACATTATTTATAATTTAAATATGTGAATATACCCCGCAGTTTTAGTGAGTATGCAGATCAAAGTTAATAAATATTATAATTGTGACTGAAGTTAAAACAACTTCAACAGATCATTTCTTCCAATTAATTAACTCAAAATATATCTTTTCCGATCCCCTGAAGATTCATATATAAGGCACTCTGCAAAAATAGTCACAATGGTTCATCCCTTATACTTGTTGCCAAGATAAAAAAAAAATCCAGATCAAATATAGGGAAGGAGATGGATCCCCGGGAAACTTAGACATAATTTAGTGGATAGCTGATTAGAGTATGCTAAAATATCAACAAGGAGTTAAATTTATAGCAATCATTGCTTCCAAAATGGATTGAGAACATGAACCAGAAGAAATATACCATTCAGAAAAGATAAAAATATAAATAACTGCGAACGTAATATTATACATACCCAAAGCAGTGGCCCATAAACCAGCAAGTGCATCAAGATATTTCTTCCCATTCGTATCATACACATAGCTTCCCTGAATCCATTAATCAGGAAAATAACAATTGAAAAACAATTTATCGTTAAATATTTAAAATGAAAAACAGACGGAACGCTGATTTCCTTATTATATCCCATGGCAGTAATTAAAAAAAACAGAAATTTTTCAAAAAAGTTCACCTCGGACTTTTCTATAACAAGAGGATGCAAATCAGTAGTCTGCCACCCAGCCGTGAAAGGAGCAAGCATACTATGGCCTTTGAACCTACGAAAGTTGAAGTGTTTTACTAACAGTAGCAATATAAGGCTTGCAAATTTTTTTAACTTTAAACTAATTTTTCATTGTTTTGTTAAACAAAAAATAAAGGGTTCACACATGGACTCTCCAAACCAATATACTTTTAACTTACAGTTATTATAAATAGCTCAGAAATAATCTAAAGAAAAAAGAAAGGCATTTGGTAATGCATTCAACATATTCAAGATTGTATCATAATCATAAACACTGACCCAGAAGGATGTCCCAGTCATTCACTTCTCCCTCTAGATAATAAAACGGTATTTCACACATCTACTTTAATTCAATTAGCTTGAAATCTAAAAGTAAAGTAAGTAGTACTACACTCAGCATGTATTTTATTATAGAGTAGATAGTCACTTTAGTACAACAAACATTAATATATTTCGTTTTTAGTGCAGAAAAGAAAAAAACTAGTACAAAAATTTAATTTCACTGTTTTGTTTGAATGCTAATTGCATATTAACATTAATTTTTTTTAATAAACACACTTAAAAATTACTAAAGATCAAACATATGTTTAATTATCTCAACTATTATTGGAGTTCAAACAAAACTAATGGAATCAAAGTTTTTTACTAATATTATTCTCTTTCTTTTTCCTTAATACACTAAAAACGAAACATGTAATTGTAGTGAACCAACTAGATATCCTTTATTATAAAGAATAATTCTTTTCATATTGAGTTCAAAGGCACTACACCAATTAAGATACTTGCAAGACAGCGCTAGGATCAATACAGATGTAAAAATGAAAAGGTGTTGACATAGAAGAACTATATACCCTGGACCATTTTTCCCTTCATTAGCTGAATCATCCTTTGCCAAGGAAGCTTCCGTGCTATTTGATCTAGACCACAAGCGAGTCTGAAGAAGATTTTCCTGAACACTTCTGGAAACCGCAGCATATGCTAGAAATGAAGCATTCTGTAAACAGAAAGTAAAACCAACATCACAAGTTTACACCAAATGGAATCAACAAATTACCATACATGATAGATTACCATTAAGAATACAGAAACACAATCAAGCAGCCCACATTTCAAAATTCTGGACTACAGCCTTCAGAAATTACTAAATTGCTTGCGTTAAAAAGTACAATAAACGAAAACGCCGTAATAAATCAAATCATCTCATCTAAACGACCCCAAGGAAGCACCTCAAACGGTGACGATATAGAAACAGAAAAATGTGATTAAATTATGAAAATCTGGCAAAAGTGATGAATACTGAACAGGCACCTAAAATATTCCACGAATGTGCCGACGATATAATGAATAATTAATAATTTTATATTTTCGTAAGCTACGATTCTGTCCAAGTAGTTTAGCGCAAACGCCTTAAATCCTATTGCATAAAACAAGTAAACAAGAACAACGAACGATTCAGAGCGCCATTAAACTAGATACGTTTCATTAATCGTTCATCATCAATCTAATCCATAAGCGCAAGTCAGTTTCGCACAATCGGAACTCAGAATCTGGACAGGGGAAAACATATACTGTGAAACGAGGAACGGAACATGAGCAGATTCAACTAACAACAAAAATGAAGAGAGAAAACAAAAACAGCACGTGCCTTAGTCCTCAGAGTGGATCGGAGGAGCGTGTTCATGGTAACTGAATCGGTTGTGCTCTATCAGCACTGAAACTATGGGAATTGTTGAGTGAGAGTGAGAAGAAGAAGATTTAGTACTGAAACGGAAAAAATAGTGATCCAAAATTTGTGGCACGCTTAAAGTTCAACACTCTCTGCTCTATGGTAACTCACGCACGAGCGAAACGTTGAAGTCGGTGGCTCCCATTCAATGGTTTTTAGGCTGCTGAATTTATTATTAGTATTTCATTTTTGTCTGATTTTCCTCATTTCATGGAAACGAAAGCAATGCAAAAGTGTTTCATTACTTAAATCATTAATTTGTCACAACGAAGACTCAATTACGTAGCAGTCCTTCTAACTTCCTCGTTCAGTCCCTACAATTAAATAAAATTAAAATTGCTTCATTCTAAGAATCTACACAAATTTTTAATTTATTCCTCATTAATTCGATAACCTTATATTAAGAAAAGTCTAACTCAACCCCCATAATATCGGTTCATGATTGAGTTTTGCATTCACTTATATAATAAAATATTTTTAATTTTAGTCAATGTGAATCTCCAATACCTTAAATGATTGATAACCAAGAGTATTTGAAATATAAATTAACATATTTTCTTAATAAAATATAATTAAATTTAACTGTAATTATAAATTAAAATTAATTTATATATAGCTAATTTATAAAGAAATATATTTAAAATTATTTATTATTATAGCATCATGCGTCAAACTCGTCTTTATGATAAACTGTCGTCTACTGATACACGTGATTAAACACAGTACAAATCAGGAAATCTTGAATAATCGATCTTTAGGAGACAATATTTAATAGAATTAAACCTGTAACAAGGTGAGATACATAGGAGGTAGGTAGAAAAAATATTTTAATATATATCAGAGGATATACAAGAAAGAAAGACAAATTACACATTAAGTTAAGAGTAAATTTATTCTTAGTCAATCTGAATGTTCTGTGTTTGACCTCGTCTATACTCTTGTCTTAAAAAAGTTATATAAATATTTAATTTCATTTTTTTATTTTTTTCCTTAAAACTCGATATATAAAAAAATCTCCAAACATTTTTTCGATCATTAAAGTTGTAGTGGAATTTGGTATGGCTTTATTTCAGTACAAAACAAAGAAAGGGATAAGAGGAGGACGTGTCCGATACTTCAAATGATTCCTCTAAAAGTGCACGTTTTATTAACACCGTTAACACGGACGGAACGTTTATTTTAATTTAATTAATAACTTTGAATTTTAATTTTAGAATATATAATGTAATTAAAGTATTTAAGAGAAAATTGATTATTTACGATAGTCTCCCACAGTTTGAAACATTATAATTAAAACATTTTCATACAAATTATTACCAATTAATTTCCAACACATCAAATAAGTTTCTAAACTAGAATCAGTGCCTGAATTAAAACATAATAAAACATGCATATTAATGGATATTAAAGGTATCTTTTAAGTTTTCAAAGCTAAATTAATTGAAAATATAAATGAAACATGCATCTCTTTACGTGCGTCGATCCCAATTATAAAAGTTATTCAATCACAAATTAAAATCGTTGGTATCATCACAACTTTAGTAAATCATTTTTAATTAAAGTTTATTGACACGATTTATCTATTTTTAAAAACAAAACAAAAAAATCTACTATTTTTATAATAATGTAAACAAATTACATCATTTATGTAAATTTGTTTATATAAGGAACCCTTGTATTTTGAGGATTATATATAAGATAGGATAAGGGTGTGAATAACTAAATCTAATTGTTTGTGACGGAATTCACTTAAATATTATTATCCATATTGTATTATATTTGGTACATCACCCCTTAAAACACCATCAAACATCTTCACCATAAAAATTTAAACATAATCAATTATATAGGATAGAATATCACACATAATTAATTATCACCTAAAAACACTTAAATAATTAATTGTAATTTAATAATAAAATCTTACAAAATTGGTTATATATCATAAAATAAGTTATAATTAACTAGGAATGACAAAGTGGGGCGGGCCGTGCAGATCGGTTCGTGGCTCACGGTAAAAAAAAACGTGGAATGGATTGACATTTTCAAACCGCTTACCCGCATTAGCCCGTTCCGCATAACTCACGGGCTAGCAGCGGGACGGGGCGGGCTGACCCGTTAGTTTGCAAAAGAAAATTAAATTAAATTAATTGACTTGACAATAATGGTTAAGAGTGACAACTTTGAGTGAAAGAAAATTAAGTTTTCACTAAAAACACAACGTAATTACGCTATTCAAGAAAACACACACAACACACGACGCATTCTCCTTTGCAGCGTCGTCATTCGCTCCGCTTGCGACTCCGTGTGGCTTCGCCTGCAACTGTCGGACGTTACTGCTCTCTCCTGCTGCACACTGCTACTACCTTCACTCCTCCTCTACATTTCAAAAAAATAAAAATAGATCAACCCACAAGCTCACGAGTCAACCCACATGCGAGACAAATCATGAAAACAAGTACACATTTCATATGCGAGACGGGACCGGCCGGTCCGCTTTTACACTAATTATAATATTACTATTTAAGTAATCAATTACCAACTAAATTCTTACGATTAATCGATTAATTTTGTATTATAAATACAAGTTTAATCGATTGTATAATATATGTATCGAATTATTTTACAAATAAAAAAAGATAAAACAATTAATAAACATATTATATGTGTTTTTCTTCTCTCTCCTCTGCATGTGAGAGACGAAACAAAAGTCACTTACTCCCACTTTTCTCCGTCCTCAAGTCACCTCAATCTCCTATATCTGAATGTGACATTCACTCTTTCATCTGCTAAAAGAGTGCCACAAATGGAAACAAACAACCCTATAAATAATTTATTAGTTGCATGCAATTTTGGAATGAAATGTATGGGTGAACGTTTCAAATCTGAATAATTTTGAAATTAAAATTTGTAACAAAATTTAATTAACAACGAACATAATTTTAATTAATAATCAGTGTACTTATACTTGTGGAACTGTATTTCTTTTAACATATATTTAATAAGTTATTCATTACACCAATCAAAGTACGTTACGTTATTTAATGTGATGATATTTATGTATAATATATATATATATATAAGAACTTTTCCTACATTTATATCTCTATTAAAAAAAAGTGCTCTGTAATTTTAATTTATCTGCGAATATATTTTCTTCTATTTAAATTTTAATAATTTGTCTTTTTCTTGATTCACCTACTATGGTGATAATGTAATAAAAAAATATAAGTATAAGTATTTAGTGGACCCTTGCTGACACTAATGTGTTGTAGATATTTCATGGGTGTATAATAAAATATAGATTTTAATGAAATTAATCGAAAACGAATCCTTGGAGTTTACATATCAATCAACTATATCCGATGTAGTTGTTAGCTGATGGGGTCATTTTATTTTAAGAATGAGTTTTTGTATTGTTATAACAAAAAATCATATTATCATAGTTGTACTAGTTTTTAATGCACACATAAAACACGAATTGTACTAATCTGAAAAAAATGGAAATAAAAGATGGGAAGAATCTGGGTCATGATGGATTTTTGGAATTCAACACAGATTGAATGAAATATATTATATATAAAATCTAATTTTATTTTAGCTAAATTAAATTGTTGAAGTTCAATTTAAATTAGTTTTCATAAAAATTTTAGATTATATTTATAGTGATTTGATTTAGACTCGCTTTATAAACTGATGTGATTTATGTCATATCCAATATAATTTTCTTTTGGATTCAATTGATGTGAACTTGGTGTAATTAGATTAGTTTGAATTATGTTTGGTTTAAATTAATTTAACTTGAGTTCGATAAAGTTTAATCAAACTTTAATTTAGTTCAATACAATTTATTTTGATATGCACTTTACTTAACTAGGCTTGAACTGCACATTGTTAAACTCAAATTCCAATTGGAACCAAGCTATCTTTGCTCAACTTCGGTCATACCCAACTTAACCTAATCTGTTCAGGTTGAACTCAGTTTAATTTGGAGTAACATGAGTTTGTTCAAACTTAATCTAAGATGGACTCGACTCCGCTTAATATGGGTCCATCCCACTTGACTTGACATAAACTTGAGCTAACTCATACCAACTCAATCAAACTTAGGTATGGACTAACTAAGCTCAATCCATATGTGGGTTGACTTAGTTCCAATTGGGCCTAACTTAATGTGGACCTACGCTAACCCAATCTGTCTAAGGCTTTGTCCAACTCACTTAACTTTGGCCCTTCCTAAAATGACAATACTTGAGTGATAAGTGTCATATTTCATATTAAAATACAAACACTTGTTGATATTAATTGATAAAAGAACTATTATATAATCCCTAGTTTATGAAGTTAATATTTTTTTACATATTTTATGATATAATATGAATAAAAATAATTTATTATTAAATTTGTGTTAATTTCAAGACTTTAAAAAATAATGAAAATGAAAGGAATGGAAAGTTGGAACACTCCAACACTCATTTAAGTCATAAACGTGAAAATACCTCACCCAAATACTAAAATATTTTTTATCTATTTTCATTTAAATATTTTGAAATTTTATTTTTGTATGTTCGTATTGTATCTTAGATACACTATTTTTTTTATCGAGAAAAATATGAGGCATTGAGAGTTTTCATTTTAAAAAAACAAGCTCTGTATATGCTGTAAAATACATTTGCTTATAAATAAAATCTCATTATATTGTTTACAGTTAAAATTTTAAATTATTTTTTAATTAAAAATCAAAATTAATAATAAATAAAATTTAAAAAATATAAATTTGCTTATATATTATTTAAAATGGTGAGATCAGTTATATTGATTTCATAAAACAAAATATCATAGGCTGTATCTTAACATTAAAGGAACTCAAATTTTATAAGGAAATTAAATTACAACTTCGTACTTAGCTATAACGTATATGTTTGGTCTTATTTGACCGTTCATGTATTTTTTAAAGAATAAATTAGCTTTTTATCGTACTCAAGAGTTTTATCAACAATAAAGGCAAATGGTAGATTACAATGATTTTCAAAGTTCTAATGTGAATCAAATTTATAGTACATTAAAGATGTTTCGCACTTGTTTTAAAATTAAATTAAATAAATAGCGCACATAAATTTTTTTATCACGCTATTATTTAATTATTACAAACTATTATATATGATAATTTTGATATAATAATTATTTAAAAAATGATATTCAGAACATTTTATTCATTGACAGTAAAAAACCCTACACTGATAATATATATTAAACTCTAAAAAACCTCCTCTTTTTCCAATTTGCATTTCTTTGAATTCACAATTATTATGCCATATAGTATTTTTTAATTAAAAATTCGACTAATTTGTATGAAAATTTAAAATATGATTATATACGAAAGAGTGTGAGTGATAGACTATAATAATATTATTGTATGAAGCAATTAAACAAATATTTAAATTATTTTAAATATTTATGTATTTTTAGAACTTATTTTTACTTCAATCCTAAGTCCATCTTTTGACTCTACGAGAGTGCGAAAGTTAAACTGATATTTTGCTTCATGAAAAGTTTGAATTTGAATTGTAAAAAAAAAAATAATGACTCTTAATTAAAAGTCCGAGTTTAACTTTTTTTCTAAAATATTAAGATTGAGTTTTACTTCTTTAACTGGTTTATAATTTAATTAATTTTATTTTACAACATGATTTCGTAAATTACTTTCTCACTTTATGAATATAGAAATTGAAATGCCACTTGTTATTTACTAAATTTTTATTTTAATTTAACAGATAAAAGACTACAAGCATAAATAAAAGATGTTTTAATAAAAAATATAAACCTAATATATAAACCTTTTTTCATAACATGTATAATATATATCATATTACTTTGATTAAATATTAAATTATCAATGATTTTACATAAAAAATATTTTTTTTTTCTATTCATTGTTAAGTTGTAATTTTATAATTATGATTATCTATTTTAAATTTTGTTAAAATTAAATAATAATGTAATTAAATGATTAACGTGTTAGTATATTTTAAAAAAGATATCTTAAATCAATTTTAGTTTATATAAATAAAATATAAATTAATTTCATATTCTATTTATATAAATATATATGAAAAAAATTCAATCTAAATATTTTAATTTTTTTATTCAATAAAAAAATGTTAAATAATATAACATATATCTTTTATAATTACAGTATAAATTTAATTCTGTTTTTTGTTTTAATAGTTATAATAGTTAATTTTTAAATAACGTATTTTTTTATCATTATAAAAAAACTGACACAAATTGCATTTGTGTTTTTACTACTATTAATAAACTAAATTTATATAAGGAAGATATTGATGAATCTTTAATGTCAAAGTTATGTATATAATAATATAGTGGAAAGTTTGATTATTTTTTTAACTAGATAAATAAATCTAAACAATTAGTTATAAAGTGGAATCTTAGTTTTCTCAGCTAAAGTTTTATTATGAGATATTATTTATTTTGAAGTTTAAAATTCTATTATTATTTTTGTTTTTAAATACCTTTCTATTAAAAAGGAAATATATATTTAAATTGTTCTTATCTGATTTTAGAGAATATTAGACTCTTGAAGATACTAGAAGAATTAATTAGTGAATAGTTTTTTGCGATTAAAGAAGATTGAAAGTAAGAAGTGTTTGAAGGAAGAAGAAATCAGAAAGAAAAAAACAAGAAAGTGTGTGGAAGAAGTAAGAAGCGTTTCTTGTATATTAGGATTAGGTATATTATTTTGGATTTGTTTAATTTATTTTATTGTGTTCCTATTCCTACTCTGTTGCAGCTGGAAGTAGCAAGTTAGTGCGCTTTATTGCTAGTTAAAGGTTTTAGGGTAAAGACTTGGGAAAGAAAGAAGGTCAAATCTGAATTCAACTGTGAGCAGAAATGGTGAGAAAACATGGTTGGCAATTACCTGCTCACACTTTTCAGGTATACCTTTTTATCGTTTCTTCTTCTTCTTCTTCCGATTCTAAGTTTTCCTTTTGCTAGGGTTTGCTGGAATCAGTGATTCGTGATTAACTTCGTGCGGATTCTCATATCATGCGTCTTTAATTGCTCAATTCTTGAAATCGCGTGTTTTGTATGTTTTTTTTTTAAATTATGTATAGGTTCGTGGTTAAAGCTTAGTTACTGGCTCGGAAAAGCCTACTTTGATTGCTCAATTATCGTAATCGCGTGTTTTGTATGTTTTTTTTTTTTTTTAAATGATGTATAGGTTCGTGGTTAACGCTTAGGTACTGGCTGGGAAAAGTCTACTTTATGTTGTACAGTAATGTGTGTTTGATTATGTTATTGGTGTCTTCGTACTAAGGGTTGGAAAACTGTTTTTGAAAACAAAAAAAAGGGCTAGTGGAAGACCAAAATTCCAGAGATGTTATTTATCATGGGATTTGTCTCAAGAACATTTCTCAATATCCTTCTTGATCTCCCTCTTTTTTTCACAGAACCAAAAATCATGTGATCTACTATTTTCACTGGTGCTTCTTCTAGTGATATTTTTTGTGTGTATCCGAATCACCTTAAATGTTTTTTGCCATGTTTTCTTCAATTGATGCTACATACAACCATTTTGGATCCTAGCTTTTTTCTGTGGCAACACATATCATATGCATTAACATTCTCATTTATACTGTTCCCACTTTTTTTTTCTTTGCATTTTTGTTCTTTTAAATCCAATATTCACTAAACTCTACCGTAGAGTATAGTTGAACACAACAATACAATAAACTTGCCTTTGAACTTGGTAGGTACTTTGCAATAGAAATAACCGTTGGTGGCTTTTCTCCTTTATAACAATCTCACATATATGCGGTGATGTTGTCATTAAATTCTCCATCATTTTGTATTTTTTATCTCATGCATTTAAACTTAAAAACATATGACCTGACATCTTCTCCCATCTTTACTTTGAAGTCACATTCCTCTTGTTAAATTGCAACACTTCTAGTTAGACCTAAACTTTTGTTGCACAGTTTTCATCATATCATTTGTTCTTAAAAAATAGAAAACAAAGTGCTTCTTTTACTTCTCCAATCCGTATGATAGTAAGTCAAATATTGTTTATTCTCTTGGATTTGTCTTCCATCCATATTACAACAAGCTACCCTTGTAAATAGATTTGTCAATGCTATTGGTATCTTTGATTTTAATATGTGTAGATTAAATTACATTAGTTTCCCATGAGAGGTGCTCATATTACATTGCCTTCTCTTTTTGAAAAATTGCACTTTTCCTTCTCAAGAGATAAAAATTGCAGTATACTTACATGATTTTGAATTAAATGTTCCCCAAAGGCAATGTGTAGTTATGGCTGGATCTCATAGGAGCAGTGTTCCACTTTCTTCAAGCCTCAATGTCACCAACTGCTAATTTAGAACACTTGTATGATTGACTGTGTGACTTAGGTGATAAAATGAAGCCTTGAATAACAATGTTATTGGTTTTGGAACTTCACCCCTAAATCTTCATTTCATCTTGTAAAGTTTCAAAGTCAGGATATTGAGTCCAAAACTAGTCACCAGGGATTTTGAGAGAGAAAAATTTCCTGAGAAGCTTGTTTACATTGACATGGATCTCACGCGTCGCACAATTTAATTTATCAGAGAGGGTAGTGTAATTTTAAAAAATATTAGAGAAATCAATAGAATTTGAGCATCTCTCAATTGAAGGGGAGTGTAATTTATTCAAATACAAAAAATAACTGGTGTGCGGTTTTTCGACTACATTAGCCATGTACTATTTGAGTGAGAAAAGTAAATGTGATCCTTAGAACATCAACTACTAGTACAAAAGCCTTATTCATTCCTCTACCATGCATGTTTGCATCCAAATCCCTAAACTTGATCCTTATATCATTTAAATATATCTAAATGCTATTTTTCCATGTTTTTGTTGATTTATACGATGTTTAGCACTTTTGTTACACTGTGTTATTTTTATCAGTTGCAGGCATGCCAACTTATTTTTCTAACTATTGGTTGTTTCATGAATAGGTTGTTGCGATCACTGTATTTTGCTTGTTGGTGATTGCTTTCTATGCTTTCCTTGCTCCCTTCATTGGAGGTCGTATATGGGAATACATTTTCATTGGTGTTTACTCTCCTGTGGTATGTAAATCACCTTTTTGTCATTCCACCTCTTTTATGTATATTATTACTTACCCACAAGAAACATAGCTTATGTTGTTGTCTCATTCTTGTGGTATTGCAGGCACTCATTGTGTTCATTCTTTACATCAGATGCACTGCAATTAACCCTGCAGATCCGGGCATTATGCCTAAGTTTGACACTAGAGTGGGAAATAAGTTTGATTCTGCTCATGATTTATCAGGAAAGCATCACATTTCTGAACATGAACGCATTGCTGCCAGAGAGCAATATTCTCCATCATCTTCCAAAAGGTCTACGACAAATATGAGCAAGAAAAGCTCAGTGGAAGATATGGACAGAGTAGACAGTTCCAGGAAACAGAATAACCGAAGCTCATGTAATGTAGTTGGTGGAATTTTCTGCATACTTTTTACACATGAAGATTGCCGGAAACAGGAAGCAACGGCCGATGAGCGGGGTGGTGGTGAAGATGCTCTGTTCTGCACTTTGTGCAATGCTGAGGTATTGGGTTGTGATTTGTGACTCTTTGAACATTGCATTAATATTTCAATTTTTGTTCTTTCTATTCCTATTCAGTTTGGCTGTAAGTGATATCTTTTATATTTTTATTTTATACCTGGGTGGATATTAATTGCATATTCTAATGTCACCAGTACAATAACAAATAATGAGTCATTGAGAATAAGTTTCAAAAAGAGATTTTGTTTGCTTTGGAAAATGCCATGATTTGTTGGTATATGTTGTGGAAATATGTATTTATGTTCATATCATTCTTTGAGAAAGAAGCAAGGTTTTTTGGCGCAGTTATGACTTATGATTTCATTTATTTTGTTTATTCTTTCATCTTTCTCCTGATTATGCAACAGTTATCGTGTTTTTTCTTCCCTTTTCAATTCAATAATCTCCTTAAAATAATTTGGTCAGTACTTTATTTATTTATTTGTGATCCTAATTTAACTTGAATTTCGAGTTTCCTGGAAACTTAAGTGGTAGAGATACAAGATAATTATGAGCCCCTTTGGTTTGGTTTCCTTCCTGGTTTATCTATTTTTGAAATTCCTTTCACTTTCCTGGAAACTTGAATTAAAGATGGCAGTGAATTATGTGCCCTTCTGAGTTCAGTCTTCCTCTATCTTCATTTGGAAGTTTCTGCTTCTTGAATCTTGGGAATAAAGTTAGTCTAACCTTATTAACATCTCTAGTTGCATGCAGCTGTCAATTGAGGCATTTTAGAGAAGTAGCGTTAAACCTTGGACTGAACTTCTGCTTCTAACTGAGTAGTGTATTTCGTGCCTTTTTTGTCTTGTGTTGCAGGTGCGCAAGTTCAGCAAACATTGTAGAAGTTGTGATAAATGTGTTGATGGCTTTGATCACCATTGTCGGGTATGATTTGGTGTGCCAAGTGAAGCATACATCTTGGGCTTTTATTCAACTTTGGTAGAACATTTTCATAATTTTTGTTTAACTTAAAGTTTCACATTTTGCATCGCATTGCTGCAGTGGCTTAACAATTGCGTGGGTCACAAAAATTACAGTTCTTTTATTGCTCTCATGGCTTTTAGTCTTGCTTGGGTATGTATATCGGTCCTTGTGAATGATTTATCATTTAAAAGCTATAATTTGTTTTGGTTTCTAATAAGGCCTTCTGTATGTTATCCTTTTGCATTTCAGCTAGTCATTGAAGCTGGAGTGGGTATTGCGGTTTTTGTGCGTTTCTTTGTCAATAAGAGAGGAATGGAATCTGAAATCATTGATAGACTTGGAAATGGATTCTCTCGACCCCCATTTGCTGCTGTTGTGGTACGTCTTTTGTTTGTTTTACTTTAAATCTGGCATATGACTAATGACTATTATTAATCATATTTAGAAGTTCGTTATATTTCTTGTTTCAATGTGTAGGTCGTATGTACTGTAGTTTCTATCTTGGCTTGTGTGCCTTTGGGTGAGCTTTTCTTTTTCCACATGATACTAATCAGGAAGGTCAGTGATTCAGTAGCTGAGAATCTGAGGTTGTTTTTCTGTTCTTTTTTCTTCCCCACCCCCATCCTTTTGTGCATGGTTCTATGCTGCTTGGCTAATCTAATTTGATCAAGGAAACTGTGGAATGACACTCAGGATAAGTTTCAGAAAATTCATCTAGAATTAGAAGAGCTTTTTTATGAACTGGAAAAATAATTTATCAATGTTAGTTACTTATGAATTTTCGTGAATTATGTCTGGGATGTTTTGCTTCCACTGAGATTTACAGAGCACTATAAAAATCATGTTTTAGTTCTTGACCATTATTTTAGCTTTTTCACACATAAGAGTGGTACTCTCATCTTACCTCCTTTATTCTTGTTGGATCAGGGCATCACTACTTATGAATATGTTGTAGCAATGAGAGCCATGAGTGAAGCACCTGCAGGGGCATCTGTAGATGAGGA
>Ga0123342_1000677_pt1 | contig 55078 bp, 23 predicted proteins | sample Turbeawhitnodule_FD_89960 | JGI IMG/M metagenome (GOLD analysis project Ga0123342, IMG submission 89960) | Root nodule microbial communities of legume samples collected from Mexico - Turtle bean Mexico white nodule | ecosystem: Host-associated > Plants > Roots > Nodule | place: Mexico: Nepantla...
ATTCAATGAATAGATGCTCTGCTGATTCCTCCATATTCCTACACAGAACACAGACTGTGGATTCCATCTGCACACCTCTTCTCACTAGGGCCTCCCGTGTTGGAATTCTGTCTATGAGTACTCACCACGCTGTTACTAGCACATTAGGGAATGCTGTGGCTTTCCAGAGGAGCTCAAACCGTCAGAACTTGTGAAATTGTCAAATACTCATATATAATATCAAAAGCTTAAGAATATGAATATTTTTAAGTAAAATGAACTCACTTATATTAGAGTTTGATTAGATAAAAGTGTTCTATAGTCAAATATGGTAGTTGGTAAAATTTGTAATTGGAAAAAATGAGAAATGGTATAAAAAAATAAAAAGAGAAATTGAAGAAGGAGGGACGAGAAAGAGAGACCAAGTGAGAGAAATAAGAAACTGAAAAAGAAAGAAAAGAAAGAAGAAAACAAAATATAATGAAGAAAAGGAAATGGACAATAGCCCAGGACTTCACAAAAATAAATAAAAACTACAACAAACCTTTTAAATTTGATTAAAACCATATTATTAATTCAATAGAATGAAATATATAATTTTAAATTAAACTATGTTTACTTTTTATGTAATAAATGTTTATATTTTAAAATAATTATATATAAGAGAGATTTATAATTATTTCTCACCTTTCTTGAACTTATAAAATGTCAAGACAAACCTGAGTAGTAAGAAAACTAGATGTAATGTATTCGCAGTAAGACCATTTAAAAAACTAAAGAATTAGATGTTGTCATTATTGTTCATAATTTTTTTTCTGTTATTTTAAATATAATGTACCAAGCCATTTCATAGTAGTTACTATCCATGATGTTATTAAAGTGTTTTTTTATCAGATTTATTGAACATTCTTATGAGAAACTAAGAAATAATTAATAATCATGCATTAAATACAATATAATTTGGGAAAATTTGTGACTTTTTTTTCATCACTAATTTTTATTTATCCAACTATGTGAATTAGGGCATGTTAATATAGGACAAAAAGCTATTTACATTTATATTTTGAAAATAAATCACCATTTTAATCCTAAAATATTAAATTTGTTTTTAAAAGAATTTATTGTAATATTTTTATATTACATATATTCATGTTATAAATAGAAACGAAAAATATATTTAATTAAAAGAATAAAATAAGTTTATGAACTTCAAATAATAGCTGAGAGTACAATCCATTAATTATTTTTATTTAAAAATTTGAAAAATATGTTACTTAAGTGCTGATATTAATATTTGTTTAAGAATAAAAGTATAAATAAATGGTTAAATTTAAAAGCTTAAATAATTAAACAAATTTAGAAATTTATATATTTTTTAAAATTTCATAAACTAATGTATAAGCTTGGTATACTTCTAAGAAATTATAATTTATTCATTTTTAAAACTTATAAATCACTCTTAAAATTATCTTATCTTTTATAATTTCAACCTAAATTTTCATTATTATTTTTTAAAAAGAAGACTAAAATGAGTTGATTTAACGATTTTCTATGAAGGTAAACTCAGGGTCAATTTCACGAAGTTGCATAACTTGGTGTCACGCTTTATAACTAGAGCGAGTGTTGTTGGTTTGTTTACACCCTTGTGCTTTATATTTGATTTCCTTCCTTCTTCTCTTTCTGGGTGCCCTGTGGACCAATTCACCCTTCGAAGCCCACATCAGGTATCTCTTCCTCTCTTCTCATTCCTTTACACTTCTCTTTCCACACCTTCAATGTGTATTAACTTTTGTAACACGTATTAATGTGTATGTGCAAATTATCATCACTCACCTTCTTCTATGCACTATATGTGTCTGCTTTTCAAGTTTCCAATTCATCCATCTTTGCTATCAACCATCATCTCCCTAATGTTTCTCTATGTGCAACTGTGTGTATAATCAAGATGGCGTGTCATCATAGGATACCAAGAAACAACCTTTTAAATTTTTTTGGCGATGATTAATGTTTTGCATTATATGGTCGTGATCTCATGTGGGGTTGTTCTCATCGTACTAGTTATTCTCTGGCTTCCATGATTGCATATAATTTTTCTCATACGTAACGCCTGAGTATTGAATTGTTTTATCTAAAACCAACTTGTTAGCTTTGATCAAGAACTTACCTGTGATAGGATATGGAGTTTGTTATCTTAAATTCTTTTCATTGGTCTTTTTCATAAAGGTATTTTTCCCTTGCTAATAAGATCGCATGGGTGTCATATAATGTTAGCATATTCTGAAGCTGTGTCAATCTGTGAAGAATGTTGTATTCGAGAAGGAGTGTAGGGTAGGCAAATTGAATTTGCTTTGCGCAAAGAGAATGATAGGGTTTTCCGTGAGTGTTTTTGGAGCCATTGTTTGAGTTTCTGTAGCTTTGATGGTTTTAATTTGAGCTAGGTTTTGATTACCTTGGCTCAGAAAAAAAAAATCATGTTTTGGAATAATGATACATGAAAATTCCTTCCCCAAAAGTCACTCCTTATTATTTGTATTATAATCATGTACAATACATTAGCCTCCAAAAACAATAGTAAACAATCAACCTACTGCAGATTCGGGAAGTGTGTGTATGTATATGTATGTATAATGATGTACTTAAGTCTATGTGTGTTTTAATTTTGAATATAAAACTATACATGAATGATTAAGATTATTCTATGAGTTCTAATTTTAATCATCCATTTTAAATTATATGTTTGAAATTTACAAACAGTACAAAGAGTTAATGTAGTGTTTGAATTTTAGATAACTTAATAATGGGGACAGTGTAAGATGAAGACAAGTTGGTATCTAATATTCTGTTATAGATAGCTAAATATGGCAAATGAGATGGTTAGAATAATAGCTTCAATACATGCATGCTAATGGTTATCAGATCTTAATGTCTTCAATAAGTATGATGCTTTGCATAATTGCTGGCAAGGAAAATATGAAATGGCTGGTGTGTGACAAATGGAACTCCCTGGCTCCCGATACATGTTTTGACTCGTGTGAATCATGTTCTTGTGCATGTTATCTAATGTACATTTCCTTAATAATATTTCAAGTATTGATTGAGTTACAGTATGAGTTTCCAATGCTTGGCAGGTTGAATCAATTGGATAGGATTGTGGCAATATTATGGAGCGTACATCTAAAAGAAAGCTAATTCCTCCTGATGTAAGCTACATAGTTGAAGCCCCAAAGTCAAGCCCCCGAATTGGTCATGAATACCAGGTGGAAGTTCCTTCCATGCTAAAAGAATCAGAACGGCTTAAACTTTTAGTGAATCCTGCTGGTTCAGAACTTTTACATAGTGAAGTGGAGCATACTGGACATGAAGGGTGCAGATATCTTGGACACAATGATGGTGCAGTCAATATAACTGTACCAGTAGCAGAAGCTAATTTGAATAACTCGTGGAGTGATGCCGATGTGAAAAGCTTTCTCCTTGGCTTGTTTATCTTCGGGAAAAATTTTGTTCAGATAAAAAGATTTCTGGAGAACAAAGAGATGGGGGAAATACTGTCGTTTTACTATGGAAAGTTTTATAAGTCCGATGAATATTGTAGATGGTCAGAGTGCAAGAAAATAAAAGGAAGAAAAAGTATAACAGGAGACAAACTTTTTTCTGGTCAGAAGCATTGGGAACTATTGTCTCGCTTGACTTTTCATGTCTCAGAAGAACTTAAAGATGCTTTGCAACAGGTATTTAGCTTTGCTTTCTATTACTGTCCTTTGTGCTCAGTGATGTTGATGAACTGCAATATGTATTTTTCAGCTACCTGATTATTAACTTAGCTTGTGTCAATGCATTCTATGATCTCAATATCTTTTTTTCTCCTGTAATTTTTAGACAGCCTACTTTTAACTCCCTTCTGTGTTATGTGATTTATTTATTTTTGGGACTGAATAATAATTTTGCTAAGGATAATCTAGTTTATACAGTGCATTGTGTGTGCCCACGAACACATGTGTATTACAACTTTACTAAGATGTTAGATACAGTGATTAGGCAAAATATTGGATTTACCGGTTACTTTTGTGCTAATTTTGGACCAATGATATTATTTAGACATTTATTGTCAATGGAATCTTATTCCCTTCTTCTGTCCTCACTCTGCTTCTGTCTATAATCAGGTTTCCAAGTCCTATTCGGATGGGAGAACTTCTCTAGAAGAATATGTCTCTTCTTTAAAGTCTACAGTTGGACTTGGTGTTCTTGTGGAAGCTGTAGGGATTGGTAAGGGGAAGGAAGACCTTACCAGTCCAGCCATGGAATTTGGCAAGAAAACCCAGGCTTGTTCTATACAAGCTAGCAAAACTTGGTCTTCACTTGGACCCTGTGATATAATCAAACATTTGACTGGAGGATATCAACCCAGCAAAGTCAAAAGTAATGATATATTCTGGGAAGCTGTTTGGCCCCGCTTACTGGCAAGAGGTTGGCACTCGGAGAAACTAAAGAATCAAGGCCATCTTAGCTCCAAAAGTTTTGTGGTCTTTCTTCTCCCTGGTGTTAAGAAGTTTTCTAGGAGAAAACTTGTAAAAGGTGATCATTACTTTGATTCTGTCAGAGATGTCTTGAGCAAAGTGATAGCTGAACCAAATCTTCTTAAACTTGAAGTTATAAACAGAAGAGTTGGTGGCTGCAACGAGGAAGAGGCAGAAAAGGGATCTAATGAGGATGGTCAACCTGGTAACCATCACCATTGTTACCTCAAACACCAAGTTTCTACTAACAGTACAGGTTCTGATACTAGTTATGTGCACGGGGAGAAGCCATCTGATTTAAGGGAATCAAAATCTTTACCAGGCATTTTGGTGGGTAAAGTTGAGGTAGATACTGATGATTTGGCATGTAATAAAGGGAACAAACATACTAGTAAAACAAACCACATGAAAGGTAATGATGATGACAACATTTCACCAAGAGAGACAGAAGCTGCTATGGTATACAGCAAAGAGAATAATAGCAATGCTGATTGCATGCAAGGCAAACACATTGGAGATTCTACTGGCCAAAAAGAAGTGAATGTTAAGTCTGATAATGATGATGGAAACAAGATGGCAGAAAACTGTGAAAATCAGATGACTTGTGTGTCTGATGGCAATCAACCAAAGAGAATGCATAAATTCAAACGAAGAGCAAGATCAGGTCCTTCAGATCTTGCACTTCCCCCCATCAAACTGCTAAAACTTTCTATATCAGTTAAGGTTGAGACAGACCACATTTTTGAGAACTCCTCAGGAAGCATAGGATCAGAAAAACTGGAACACTCTCAGTCATCATGCATTCCAGACGCCAACAAGAAAGCCAGTAATGAACTTGGTCATCAGATGGACGTGACTTCAATTTCTTCTTCAGCTGAAGGAAGTGCAGAATTAAAAAACGAAAGAAGAAATATTAATAGAGCTTGTCTTGACAAAGGCATTTCTTCTGACAAAGTGGAGAAATGTGAACCACAACGTACCACCAACTTCAATGAACCTCAAGTTCTACTGAAGTCTGAAGATGCTGAATTGATGGCAACAGCTGAGGAAGATGAGCAGAACCAGAAACCAAAAGATATAATTCTCAGGAGAAGCACAAGAAACAGACCATTGACAATTAGAGCATTGGAATCTTTAACAAATAAATTCCTGCTGACACAAAGAAGAGGGAAAAGAAAAGACACCCTCGCACTTAAAGACCCTTTAAGTGAAACTTTCATCCGCAGGGCTGGCGACAGATGTCTAAAGAATGTTATGTAGTCATAGCTCGGTTCACTGGATTCCATATTCAACAGAAGAACAGCATGTGAATGGATATTCTTGAGTCAATGAAAGTATTGGCAAACCTTTAGATTATATTAATTGGTAGTGGTATTTTATTCTAGGAATTTCATAAGTTACTTGTTGTCATGATGAGGTTGGAAATGTATGCTTCTCCTCTCTGACTTTATTACATTTTGAAGTTAGCATACATAATAATGTACAGGATTTTCCCAAATGAAAAACTTTATGACATCGATTTTTTTTTTTTTTTTTTTGCATTTTCTGGTCATTGTAGTTTCATGAAAAGTGCTCAGAGGTAAATAAATATCATTATTTAAAATCATAATATTTGTGTAACACTTTTATGTGACTTTTCTTTATTATATACCAAATTACTGGCCTGTTGAAATGGCTTTTGAAAACATCTTCAAGGTCAAATGCCGAACACTCTTTTTGTTTAACTGAGTGAATTCATATAGTAAACCAGATAAACATATCCATTTTTTAACATGCTGTTCTCTCTTTTTTAGTTTATTCATGTTTTATCAAAGCCCTCATGTTTCTTCAAGATTTTGCATTTCAGCTTGTTTAAGCATTATTTTTCAGTTTTCCACTAACTATACGCAATCTTCTACATGTCATCAAATGTTAATTTAGGAAGCAGTACTAGCAACCTATAAATATAAAGTGATTGTGGATTGATGGTTCAACAAAGTCTAATACTTGAATCTAGAGGATATTCAGGGATGAAACCTTACTTGAATTTGATTTTATGTCTAGTACATAGTTATGATCAGTAATCTGGATTATTCATATAATCTCTTTTTTAACTTTATGAATTAAAAATACAAAAAAAATCTATTTAAGAACAAAAAGTTAATTTGCTTTTCAATAAACTTATGATAAAAAAATATTTAATCTTATATTTTTTGCAAAAGTAAAAGGAAAAAGAGAATTTTTTTTATGTTTTAGTGTTCATTATATTTTAAAATTGAATGAGATAAAGGGTTCATTATATTTGGTATGTTTGTTTAAACTTATTTTAAGAAAAAAATTGGTATTAACATAATCGTTTATTAAAAATATAATACATGGTTGAGTAAACTTATTTAAAAGTAGAAGAAAAAAAAAGTAAAATATTTTTTTTATCAGCAGCTTGAAGTTGATTAAAAAAAAACAGTTGTTGTAGAAAACAGAGAAAACTTGAAAAAAAAAAGAGTTGTTTTATGACTTTTTTTTAATAAAAAAAAGTCTTTATTTCAATTTCCAGGGTTACAGGGAAGTTATCCTTCTCCAGGGTTACACTCCGATTTTTCATAATTACAAGTCTTAGTTATTAGTTATGAAAGTAAACAAACACATAGTTTTTGCAAGTTTACTCTTTTTAAGCACAAACAAACTCATTATTTATTTGTACCCCATGTAAGATAATAATTTGTTTATTTATTTATTTTTGTTAAATTACTTGATAGGTTATGAATTACATGTCAAATTTTAGTTATGTCTTTAAAACATTTTTCTTCTAAATTATTAGATTTTATAATTTATATATTTTAATCGTGTTCTTTTTTATCAAATTGATATTATAAAAAAATAACCACAAACAATTAATTATAAAAAATATGTAGTTAGAGCTTATGTTCATTAATGTGCTGTAAGTACAACTAAAGTCAAGCAACTCAAACATACTTCAATGGGTAATGATTAAAAGATGTTTTTGACTAAAAAAATGTAGAGATTATCTTATGCTTGGATTTTTAGAAGTTCAATTAGTTGATTTGAATTTAAAATTCCAAAAAATATAGTTGGATATAAAACCAATAAAATGAATTAAAATATTATTGATTTTAAAAAAACAATAAAAAAATAAGAATACTAAAAATTAATAGAGAAGGTAAAATATAAAATATTCTTCTAATTAAAAATAAATGTTTAGTATTTAGTTTTATAAAAATATGAAAATTAAAAAATAGTTTTTATGTTAGATATATTCAGAATTTTTTGAAAAATTATTTAAGATTATAAAGAAAATAAAAATAATATTAACACTTTTTAAAATATAATTGTGATTTGATGAAAAAAATAAAATCTATTATGGGTACTGAAAAGGGCTCAGCCCATTTTAGAGGTTTACACAATATTCGGTTCTTTCTTCCTGCACTTCCATAAATTCTTCTGATACCCATAACTCAGGAAAAGACCATTTTGTTCTTAAATATACATTTCAATTCTACAGTTTGGAATTGTATGTTTTTCTAGTTAAACTTCCTGTATTGTATAATCCACCGGAAATGTGTTCCAGATTATAAAATATGATTTTTTTTTCTCTAAAAAGTACATTCCAGATTATGAGGAAGGTATTATCAAATTGTTGGAGAATACTTTTTAGATTTTATAATTTGAAAATACTTTATTGATTTTATAATTTGAAAATAATTTTCAAAATTTGAAAATACCTTTCAGATTTTATAATTAAAATATACTTTTTTTTAAAAAATCATTTTAAATTATAGAAATGGAAAGATATTTTTATTCTAAAAATACTTTTGTATTCTATAATCTAAAATTCTTTCCGATCTATTCTAAAATGAAAAACATTAATAGAATAAATAATATTTTTATATTTTAAGAAGTATCAGATTGACACAAAAAGTTACGGAGTGGAGGAAGAAATAACCTATTTAACTTAAGAAACAATCTATTTAACTTAAGAATTTAGAGAAAAAAAAAGAGAAAAATAATAGTAGGAGACTCGTGGCAAAAGAAGTAAAAAATAATTACTAATTATTATATTGAACTTTCTATTTATTTAATTATTAATTTTTTATTTGTATAATAATTTTAAAAATAATTGATTTTGATTTCTTTATAATTAAATTATTATAATTTTAAAAAGGTTATTGAATAGACTTGTTTTATAATTAAATTTGTTAATATAAAAAAATATTAAAACAATTTAAGTTTTAAAATATTTAAAATTATTCAGCTACTTAAAATCTTTGAAATAAGTAGGATCACGGTTAATTTTTGTCACTCAACAAAAATTCATAACAAAATATTTCATACAAAAAGAATTGTGTAATCTTGATATTGAAAATATATAGGAGTTAGATTAATTTGTATCAGACTCCAATGAATAAATATGTTTTCTAAACAATAATTAGTTAAAAAATAAGTTAATTTTATATAACTTTGTTTGATTTAAAAAATATTTTAAAAGTTATATTAACTTTGTATATTTAATTTTAATATCAACGTTGTAATGTTATTCTTTTGTAAACCCAGTTGCCATAAATATAAAATGATTTCACTATATACATAAGCCAAACACATTTTTATTATATTTTTGTAAATTTATACTCAGCAATTATTTTCGTCCAAATTTAACACACTAAAAATTGTTTTCATCATTATATTATTTTCTTTTCGTCATCTTTTATTACAAATGGAGTGAACTTAAATTTCTTTTGGAGTGAGAATAACAAAGTCATAATCCTTTGTTTGGTAGATAAAACAGAATGGAAATAAAATAAAAATTAGTGCATCCATAAAAGCTGCTTTTACAATTTATGGACCTATGGCCTAATGAAACTGTGCAATAAGTTACGGCTTGTCGATTTTTTTGAAATGATTTTTTTTTTTAAAGAAAGTGAGTTTCAAATTATTCGTTTAGGATAATTTTTGAAACATATTTTCTAAATTTTTAAAAAGTATTATATATTCTCCAGAAAGTTTATTTGGAATACGCGTTCTGAAAATTTTGTTTTAGAAATTCTATCTTGACAAAAATATATTTTAGAGTGCACATTTTTAGAAATATATTTTGAAATAAAACAATCCAAATGTATTAATATATTTCAGATTGTATAATCTATATATTAATATATTTTAGACAGTATATTTTAGATTTAAATATTTTGAAATATATATTTTTGAATTATGGATTGTAAAATCTAAAATGGATATTTTTATTTTTAATTTTCTATAATAATATATAATTTAAAATACAAATTTCATAAAGATAAAATTGGAATGTTAACTTTTATGGGAGTGTGGCTTCAAAATATGGGGATGCCTCATGCAGGATGTAAAGTTGTTTCTTCATGCACCTTCATACTACTACAAGAAAATTATAAAATAGAAACTAATTTTTGAAATAAAAAATAATTAATTGTTATAATGACTAAATTAGAGACATTTTAGGAATTAAATAAATTTTTGGTTTTTAAATTAGTTTCTATTATTGTTAAATAGTGTCTAAATTGGTTTCTAATTAGCTACCTTTTTTTTAGTTTCTAAAATGGTCTATAATTTAGTTACTATTGCAATTAATTATTTTGGTTTCTAAAATTTGGTTTCTAATTGATGATTTTCTTGTAGTGTATATTCTTCTCTCACCTCCATAAATTTTTTATATTTCCAATAATACTCTTTTGTAATATTCTGGATTACGTAATTTGGAAGTCTTTTTTCAAATTCGTAATTAGCTTCAAGATTACATAATCCAGAAGTCTTTTTTTCAGATGCATGATTAATTTCCGGATTATGTAATCCAGAAGTTTTTTTTAGCTTCCGGATTACAGAATTCGGAAGTCTTTTTCCAGATGTGTGTCCGGATTACATAATCCGAAATATACTCTATGGGGAAGGCACAAGAAGAATAAAAACGTATTTTCATATTGTGTATGGGAGGTGGTAGAAGAACCTATGGAGGTGCAGGAAGTTAGGATGTAATAGCCCATATACAAACCCATTTAAAATAGATTAACTGAATGGTACGGACTTCATGTATAGTTTTTATGGGCCTTGCTAAATACACGTCTTAATAGCATAGAAAGCTTGATTAATTAGTCACAAGTTCCTCTTTAATCGCATTTTCCCTCTTAGGTCCGAAATTAATTAGGAATTTCATATTTCCAAAAAAAGAAAGAAAATATAAAAACATCACTAAGTGAGAAAAGTTAATTTTTTTTCCTCTTAAAGAAAAGTCTATAAAAGATTTGGTCATACAATTATGCTTTACCTAACCTTTTGGTTCAGAGTTGAGAGCACCGAAAGGCTAAAACCTAATAATATTTGGTTTCATTGTTGTATCACGCAAGGTAATTGTGTAGGATGATTTTTTGCATTTTGTTACACGAATTCAAAATTTAAAAATGACATTATAATAATTTACACAAAACAGTGAAGCATTATAGAAAGTTAAAGGATGATAACACCTTTTTGGTGTTGTGTATCTAAGAGTTGCATGATTGCACGCCCCTAACAATGTGCTTTTCATTGAGTGTAACTTGCAAAGTTTCAAAAGAAAAATGATTTGAAGGTAGTTGCAGATAGAGACAATTATAGTATATATCTTGCTGATGAAGGGAAGTGCAGATGAAAATAATGTTAGAAAGTGAAAGGGTTGGAGGTGAAATTCCCGCTCTTATCTCTCACTTTCAAGATTCAAGTGTGAAGTGAAGGACATGCATGATGGGCTCCACATGGCAATTTCCGTAGGGCCACATGTCCTACATCTACTGACCTTCACGGGTCCTATATCCTATATCATTCCTGGTTTTACCAACAAGGGAATCTATTTGGATTATCTTTCCTTTCATTATTACTTTCTTTTTTATCATTTATCAACCACTCTTTCCTACTCTGCATGCAATTCCATTTCCTTTTCAAATCTTACATGCTTATTTATAATTCATATTTTTATTTATTACCAGATATGATTGTAAGAACCAAAATTACCAATTACTATATCACTAATTTTCATTACTATAAAAAAAAATCTATATAAAATCATGTGAGAAGATGCTATACCAATACTTTCTTTATTTTTTATTCAGATTTTTGCAACCTATTTTTTTTATATGATATCGGTTGAAGATTTTATATCAACTAAAGATAATTGAATTTCATAGTATATAAGGATATAAATTTTATTTGTTTAAAGTTTACATGATATTAAACACTACAAGAAAATCATGAAACAGAAATCAATTTTAGAGATAAAAAATAATTAGTTGCGACTAAATTATAGACTATTTTAAAGACTAAAAAAAATTGATTTCTAAATTAGTTTCTATTATTGTTAAATGGTTTCTAAATTGGTATCTAATTAGCAACCAACGTTTTTGCTACCAAATTTAGAATTTAAATAATTGATAGTTAAAATTTTGGTAGCTAATTAGATACCAATTTAAAAACTATTTAACAATAATAGAAACTAATTTAGAAACTATTTTTTTTATTTTCTAAAATGTTCTCTAATTTAGTCACTATAACATCTAATTATTTTTTGTTTCTAAAATTAGTTTTTATTTCAGGTTTATTAAATTTATAAGTGATTAAAAAGATATTTCATTATATAAGTGAGTATAATTTTTACCTTATTATAATTTTTTTAAAATTTTACTTCTTAGGAATGACAAGTAATTAGGTAATAAACTAAAACTGAAATGTATGTGATATTGATACAATTATTGGAAATAGTTTAATCAATAAATTATAACTTCAAATTAACTTTTTAAAACATAAAAGACACATTCTACTTTAAGGGTTGTTGTTGCTCCGTAGGAAATTATAAGCAAAAAAGTAATTTATTGAAGTTATAATTATTATCTTAATATTGATCGTTCATTTCATAGTCGGTGTTTGTCTTTAGTTCCGTATAGCGTGCAAAATGCATCCTGTTGTAGCTTTTGAACAGCATCAATCGAACTATAAGAAATACTAAATCTGGACTTTGTCGTTGTCCATTGCATGTGTTTCAAGACAATGGAATTAGTATAACATTACCATATACATTTTTGTTTTCTTCTATGTAGTTTAGGTTTCAATTTTTCATCTTTTAAATTCTTTCTGATACATCAAATTAGTTTAGGTTATTGAATTTTTCTTTTATGTTGTGTAACTGTTCTTATTTAGTATGAGTCTTTTTTTAAGAGTAGTGAATATTTTACTTTATTTTGATAGATTTGCATTCATAGTAGGATGTTGTTTAAAGAAAATATTTGATATCTTCAAAATGTATAAGGATTAGAATTAATTCTTTATATTTTTTCTATTAATTTATTGTCTGTTGATTAAAAAAATCAAATTAATTCATCCGTTAAGATTCACAATTTAGTTAATTTGATTATATATGATAAACTCCGAAAAATGTTGCATTAGTCAATATCTATACTATTTAGTATAAAAACAATTTGAAACCTGAAATATAAATGAATCCTAAAGTTCTATTTTAACATGATAAAAGAAAAATAATCACTATTACGTAACTTTACCAATATTGTCTTGGTAAAATAGTTTGAGTTGCTTATTTTTGGTTAAATAGTTTTTTTTTCCTTATATTTGAATATTTTGTTTAATATGATAAGTCTTAATTTTATTTAAATGAATAAAGTGATTTATTTTGTTAATGTGGTTGAGCAAGTGACAGAGGGAAAGAATAATATTATATATAACTTATTTTAGGACGACACGAGGAGCACAAGGTGATGCAACAAACATGTTACATATCTAAATCTTTAGGACACACAAATAATGCTGGTTATTTGCAGAACCACAGAGGTTACTTGGTTCTACAACATAGCAATCTTTAATAAATCAACCAAACATTTAACAAAAAATTTATTGAATATTAGCGAAAGTTCACGTATGTGTATTTTTTATTTTTATTATTTATATATAATTATAAATTTATAAATATTTGTTTTTTTATAATATTTTTGGAATATATATATATATATATATATATATATATGTATACCTACTCAATATATATATTTAAAAAAAAATTATACTAAAAAATATCCATTCCAACTTAACATAAGATAAATTATAAATTATGATCATTAATAAAAAAACTTGTGTGTATAACATTCAAGATCAAATGAATAACATTAAAATTAAAATATATTAAAATTCAATAATGAATTGTTACATAATTAAAAGCCCTTAATTTTATAATAATTCCTTTAAAAATCATATTGAAAATGTAAAACTACTAATAAAAGCAATTTGACTATTCAATATAGTTTTATATTAATTAAATATAAATTTAATCAAGTATTAAATAATACTTTAAAATTTAATTTAGAATTGATCTCTTAATTTATGTATAAAAATATTAATTTTTTAAATTAAAAATAATATAATATGTTTTTTGTAATTACTTCATTGATCTATATTTATAAATATTAAAAATCCAAAAAAATTACTTTAATAAATGTTATAAATAATTCTGTATATCTCTTTCATCAATAACTATATATATATATATAATATCTATATATACTATTAATATAATTATTTGCAGGAACCAATTATCTTTAACTTTATATATTTATAATTAATTATTTCTATTTAATGAAAGAGATATTATGTTGATATTTAAATATACTTCATTGTTGTTTTATAATAGTTTTTTGATCCAAATTTCAAAAAATCATCTAACTTTTTTCAATACAATTTTAAGTATTATTATATTATATATATTTATATTTATTAAAATGAAAAATATATTTTAATATTTTAATTTACTATAAATTTATGTGTATTTATATTTTTTAAATATATATTAAACAATAGATACACTTATGATAATAATAAAAAGTAAAAAACGTCAAATATAATAATTATGTGTATCTATTTTTAAATAACATTTATGTTGATAAAATAGTATATAAATACAAATACACACATGCTTAATATATTTTTTCAAATTATGTATTTCATGTATTTCAATAAGGAAAATATTTCAAATTATTTTTAATATATTCTAACATATATTTCTATGGATTGTTGATGGTTTATATTGATTCTCATTTTTCTAAAATTTCATAATTATTTTTTTTATAAATCTTACTAGTGATGGATTTTACAACGAAATTCAGAATTCGTAGGAATTTTAGTTGACATAATTACTTAAATTCATATTGGAAATCAATTATGAAACAAAGTTCATTGTATATTTAATAGTTGTAAATCAAATGAATATTTTTTATTAAAATTTTAAAGTGTTTTCAAGAATCAACTTAATTAGTTTACTAGGGACGTAATTGCAATTATTAAAATTTTGATAGGGACTAAACTATGATAATAAAAATATTTAAAGACTAAGTTGCAAATAATAAAAAATATCAAGTATCAATTTATAGTTATTGGAAATTAGTTTATAATTAGAGTGTAAAATTAGAAAGCAACTAAGATTACAAACTATCTAGAACAAAGATCAAAAGTGGAGGAGGGAAAACATATGGACAATATTTCACCCTTGCTGCAAGAATATCTTAGAAGTTTGAACTCTCCCCAACACTTTGAACTTTTCTCATCTTTACTATAGAGTATATGCATTCATCCGCTTAGGCTTAGACTTCAAATCTATGTTCACGTCATATGAAGTTTGAACACACTTTTTAAATAGTATATCTCTTTGCCTGATACATCAGATATTAACACGCGTATGACACGTATCGGTGAAGTGTCTAATTTAAGAGACATTTGGATTATATATGTATTGTTGGAATGTTTTTATTTAATCTATTGTCATATCTTAATATAATGCAAAAAATAATTAAAGTCATTAATTTATTTTTGAATTTGAGCCAAATGTCTTTTTCAATGATGATGATTAATAAAGAGATGAAATGTGTTAAATAAATTATATTCTCTTTTCACTTTTTGGATTTTAGATAGATGAATTAGATTCAATTTTCTTATATTTGACTAACCTTTTCACATAAATCTTGATTGTCAATTTATATAATTCATTTTTTTATCAGCAATTAATTTATATAATTCATGATGATTTAATATATAAATTCGTGTATCAATGTCCTACATTTTAGAGATTACACATGTCAAACGTTTTCATGTTGTATCTAATGTCGATATCTAATGTCAAACGTTTTTAAGTGAGATTTTATGTCATTGAAAGAAAACAATTCACAAGCTTTCCTTATAAAAGAGAAAGTCATTTTGACCTAATTATGCCTCAAATAAATCAAGTTTTATAAAGTATTTAATTGCCTGATGATTTAAAACGTACGTGTCGACCTTTTAAAGGCCACTTAATTGTGCCAAATCGTCTACAGAGGAGACAACACACACATCTCTCTATAAATATATAAAATCCAGCGTTCTGTTCAAAAAAGTATATCAGCTTTACTTAATCATTCATTATATTTCCTTTACCACTTTTATAATTGAAGTATGATCAATGGAGGACAGGGAAATTAAAAGAAAATTCAAATTTTGAAATAACAAAGAACTAAGGAGTGTTGTAAAAGGCTAAAAGCTTTAACCATCATCGCACACATCCAACTCAACCAACTGGTGTTTCTTTTTATCATTATTTACCAAAAAGAACTCAGTCTCCAAGTGGATCTACCATGGCATTCTAAGTTTGATCATATTTGCAAAAGGGAAAACAAATCTGAACCATCTTCTCTTTTCCCCACCCCCATATATACCAAAGACAAGGAAAGAGAATGATCATTATCAAATTTTTACGTGTATATACATATATATGTGTGTAAAAAGGAAAAGGAAAAGCTTTGATGAAAAATGTTACTTTTAGCAGTTCAAACAAAGACGTATAAGCAGTTGCACATGACGAGGAGCACAGCATTGGGCAGATTCATATCATTTGCAACCACGTCGGTCCCATTTGGGAATCAAAAAGACTCAAAAAGGTCACATTGTGAGTGAGGGTTCTCAAGGGCAATGCAGTGACTCGTGAAACCCTAAATTATGTGGACTTTATTATTAGGGTTTAGGAATTATTTGTTTGGTCTTTGTCGGCAAATGCAGCATCTAAGTGATAAAATGATGGATTGAGTTGTTTTATGAGTCATATCGTACACAGTTTGATGTATGAGATCATATAAAAAAGAAAAAGATGTACATCTTCATAATTATAAAACCCGCTGTAAGCCATTCATGCATGTGATAATATTTCACTTTTTGTCCCCTTATGTGTCTATATAACTCCTTTTACCTTTCCTCTCACAATTATTTTATTTCCTACTCCATGCTTTTCTTCTCTTTTCAGCTTTCATAAATCTCCCTCTATCATTTTCCCTCTTAATAGATATTAATACATTAATATTCTAACCTTTTTTTTCCCTGAATAGGAACAAAGAAAAAAAAAACTATAGGGAATAAGCTAACAAGAAACTCCATAAGAAATCTAAAATTTATCAGTAGGATATTAACAAAATATTCTTGATTTGGGGTAATTAAATTTATTCTTGTTTATTCTCTTCTCACCCTTTCATCTCCAATTTTTTCTAATATTCTAAAATTAACACAAATTTGAGAATAAGTTGTTCTTATTCGTATTATAATCACAAAATATGTAAAATTTATAAATTAGGAGTTAAATTATAGTTATTTTATCAATAAATATTCATAAATGTATGTCTTTTAATATGAAATATTATTGAAATATAACATTCATCAACTTCCTCTTGCTTGTCCTAAGTAAAGTAAATGAATATAACTAAATTATATTTGAATTTATATATCAAACCAACTTTATTCAAACAACACATTAAATTAGAAACTCATATTGCTTCCAACTTCAAATATAGCAAATAAATAAATAAATAAATAAAAATAAAATAAATAAATATATATATATATAATCAACTTCCAGGATCAAACTAAACAATAAAATGACAATTCATAAAAGAATTTCTTCTCATATGTTCACATATAAGTGTTTCTCTCTATTTTCATTGAATCCTAACAAATCATAGTTGCTTTTCATTTCATCTTCATATCACAATCGTGTAAGAAACATGAATCTTATGGTTTTTTACAGGGTTATAATGAGGTTGGACTTCCAAAAAGAATTGTTTTTTCATATAACAAAATGCACATTCACTAGTACAAAAGATGAAAACTACGACCTCGTATAAAGACGGTTAATAAAGAACTGTTGTAATAAAAGAGGCGGTGACATTTTCATAGTTATTCGTCATTTTTAACGACGATTCCCGCCTGAATCGTCGTTATATATGCTACCAGGAGCGCCTTTTCGTGCACGCGTGCTCTCTAACGTTACACTCTTCTCCTCACTCTCACGTTACGCACTCTCTCCTACTCACTTCATCTTCTTCCTCTCACTCTCACTTCATCTTCTTCCTTTCACCCTCCCTCCTGTCACCCTACACCCTCCCTCCTGCATAAGGGTACGTCGCCAGCCTCCTCCCTCCCTCCCTTCATACCCGGTCTTCCACTGCTAGTGTATAATAGCGAGACACACTCCAACTCTCTGCCCACTCCTCGCTACCATTGCCACCGTAACACCACGTTGTCACGCCACAGCTCCGCCGCGCCACTGCATCCCGCCTAGTTGTTGCCGCATCGCCGCTCACTCACGCAACTGCATCTCGTCAGGTTAGTGTTTTAATACTCTTTACTTTTTTTAATAAATTTGTGGATGCAACATGTTGATTTTGAGTCAAAGGGTGTCCGACCCTCGACAATTTGAATTTTGTTTTATAATGAATTAGATAATATCATGGAAGTTGTTGATCCAGAGTCTGGGGGTGTGCGACCATCGACAATTTTTATTTAGTTTTTATAATGGATTATATAATATGTGTTTGTATTGAACGCGTTGATGCTGAGTCCGGAGGTGTTTGACCTTCGAAAATTTTTATTTAGTTTCATAATGAATTAGATAATATTTAAATTGATGTTGAGTTCGAGATTGTTCTAACTTCGTCAATTTTGATTTAGGTTTATAATGAATTAAATAGTTTTCTTAATTTACTAGCTATGTGGGTCAGATTTAGATTAATACACCACATATAATTGATGCATACGAAAGAGGGGTGGAAGAATTCATACAGTTTGCACAACATAATGTCGTTAGTAATCATAACGGTGTAAGAATGAGGTGTCTTTTGAATGGAAGAATATTGAATGTTTCCAAGATTAGAGAACATCTTGTGTGATGGGTTTTTGAAAAATTATACAACATGAACGTGGCATGGTGAATTGTTACACTTACCAAGTGTCCGCGAAGCTTTTAAGTTTGTTGCTTCAGATTTGAAACCAGGTTCCTTCAGTGACTAAAGAAAATTTAACCACTACCCCAAACAAATTCTGTAATATAATTATGATTTTTATTATACTTATTAGTAATATTAATAATATTAGTAATATTAGTATTATTAATATGGTGATGTTGTAGTTCCTGTGCCGACATTAGAGGTGACAATTGTAGTAGAGGCATTACATACTTTCATTGCTTGGCCCAGACATCTCGTCAGACCTATATCAGACTCTACGATATATCTTTGGACTAATATGATTATATATCAAATGTCAAATATATTATATTCTAACTAATTTAATTATTTTTTTGTTGATGAGTAGCAGGAACCTAAGAGAAAACTGCCTCTGCAAAAGAAGAAAAAATTCTCCATTGATGATCATGTGACAGCATATTGGTCAAAGTTGCTACAACTTTATATACAATCGTCATAAAGGTTTCATGGGATGCCAATGTTTTTGAAAGACATAACAATGTACTATTGTATTTTCACATGTCTGATTTGTTGGACCTTGCATCCAAAAATCAGAAGATTAACATAACAGTTCTACAATTTGGATCATGTAAGTTTAATTATTAAAATATTTATACTTTTTATTTATTATATATAATAATAATAACTTATTGAAATTTAGGTATATTTGTGAATTATCTTTCAATGAGGGAAAACAAGATACATATGGGTTTTTAGACCCTTAACTCATTCAATCACTTCGTAACAAAAAGTTAGAAACACATACATACATCACCACTGCCTAAAGAATGGAGGAAAACAAATTTATATTGCTCTGTATATCCATGAGTAAGTCCATATTCATTAAATAAGTTCTACTAAATTATTGAAATAAGAGAAACTAACTTATTTGCTATATAGGCATCATTGGCAACTATTGATCATCTCTGTTCAAGATCATACTGTTGCATGATTTTGCTCCTTGCATAAGAAACCTCCTAACTATTTTAAACACATTATAGATAGGTATGACAATTTTATTTAAAATTTATTATTACTTATAATTACATAATATTATCTGTGTTAACATGAAATCTTATTATTTCAGTGCTTATTCTGGATATAACATGTTGTGTGGGAGGGGAAATGCGAACGCAAAAAGACCCACTTGGATGCACCTTAAGGTATTTAAAGTATATTTGTTCACTCACTTTAATGTGTCTAATTCATTCATTTAATAACATTTATTTTGACTTGCAGTGAACAATCTGGAAATTATGATTGCAGTTACTATGTTATGCAGTGGATCGGGTAATACCTCAATACAAAAACATTTTAAAATTTAGGGTTTATTATTCATGCACTAATTCAAAAAACTTTCAAATGTCACAGTTTTTCAATGACCCACAACCGCTAGATTTGGAAGCATTGGAGTATGTAAAGACAACATGGTCAAAATATTTTGTAACCATGTATAACACCTTAGGATAGATGAACGATTAGAATAACATAAAACTTTTTCATATATTGTAAAACATTTTGTAGAATTTAATATGTACTTAATTTATTGTATCTAATCTTTCATATTTAAATTATGATTATATATGCATTATAATTTTGGAAATTTGATATTTTATGCAGGATTAGAGCATATATATATATATATATATATTAATATAATAATTTCTTTAAAAAAAATACATTTTAACGACGATTTAGACTGAAACTGTCTTCAATAAAACAAAAAATTGCACTCAGTTAACTCTGGTAGCCATTTTAACGACGATTATTCTGGAACCGTCTTAAAAAAAGATAAATTTTTTTGCTCAAAACCATTTATAACGACGGTTCCAAGAACTGTCTTAAAAAAATCCTTCTTTTTATTTTCTCCTTGTTTATTTGCCAGAATAACGACAATTTTTGCAAGTGTCGTTAATATATTTTTATAATAACGATTTTGGAACAGTCATTATAAACTGTTGATTTATAACAAAGTGGACAATTTTTGCAAGTGTCGTTAATATATTTTTATAATAACGATTTTGGAACAGTCATTATAAACTGTTGATTTATAACAACACCCAAAGTGTTGACAGTTCCCAAATCGTCTTCATATGATCTTTTTAACCGATGTTAAAACACTTTTTTGCAGTAGTGATTTTAAAGAAGAAGAACATACTTACGATCCAATTATAGCACATATGTTTTATCTAATCACCATTTTTATTTGACTACACTTTTTCTCATTTTTTTTACTTATTTCTGGTGAAAGACTATATTTTTCTCACACTAGCTCACTTCACCTTTGTAGCTTTAGTGACTCTGACTGGGCAACATGTCCTACCACATACAAATTTATCACTGGATATTCCATCTACTCAGGAGACTCCCTAATATCATGGAAATCAAAGAAGCAACCAACTATCTCCCACAGCTCCTCCGAAGTCAAGTATAGAGCTTTTGCCACCACCACATGTGAGTTACAATGGTTGTCTTACTTCCTTCAGAATTTACATCTTCCTCTCTCCCAGCCTGCAACCTTGTACTGTGACAACAAATCTGCCCTTCAAATAGCTTCCAATCAAGTTTATCATGAACGCACCAAACACATCGAAATTTATTGTCACCTAGTTCGTAAAAAACTTAACTTTAGTCTCCTCAAACTACTACCCATTACTTCTGCCATGCAAGTTGTTGACATATTCACCAAGTCTCTTGCTTCCACACAGTTCTCTACTCTCAAATCCAAGTTGGGCCTGACGAATATCTACTCCCCAGCTTGAGGGGATGTTAACATATTTAGTTTTTCTGTTTTAAGTTATTGGACTTTGTTTGTTTGACCCAACTTTCCTTTTCTGTTTCAACTAGGTCTTAGTCCTTTTCTTATATATACACTATGTATTTTACTTTCTAATACACAAGTGAATAAGAATTTCCTTTGTATTTTCTTTTTTCTATTTTTCTCTCTTTTACATTTAAGTCATTGTCTTTTTTCATTTGCAATTAGGGTTCATCATAACCTTTCTTTCTCCATTGTGATTATGTGTTTTTCACTGAAATACCACATCAGACCAGAAATATTCATCTCTATTTACTATATAATACTTTTGTCGATTAAAAAAACAAAAGTGATGTATACAACTAATATAATTATGAGAGATAGATAGATGGAGGATGGTAGAGTAGCTTTAGACATGAAGAAAGCTTATCTACATACAAAGGGAAAGAAAATGTACAGATTATTTGCCCCCACACCACAGTGATACAAACAGACGAATGTCCCACATGTGCTAAGTGCAACTTCCTTCTCATATTTAAATTCTGCATGAGTGAAACTTTTCCTCAAAATGATTGATCAGGATCTTTCATCCATAACACAAAGATTGCCTTTACAGAATTACAGTGGAAGAAGGATAAGAGCGCATTATCCTCTGTACCCTCGATGCACGTGAAAAAAATAACATTCTTGTGTTGTGTCATCACACTACTCATTAATCATTCTCACGTACTCATCTCATTTAATTATAACTATTGATATAATTAACACTCCATATATATTTTCGTCAAAAAATCGTATACGTTGAATGATTATAATATAGATATAAAGTGTTTATATTGTCAAATAATTGAAAACGATTATTGTAAAATCAATAGTTTTATCATAATAGTTAAAAAAAGCTAATTTAAATTATTACTACCAACGGATAAACAGATTAAACACGCATTGTCCTCACATGGTAGCAAGAAGCAAAGGAAGTGAGAAAAAACAAAGGTGATGGTTTATTGGTTACATGTGGAATGGCCTTGTTTGTATGATTGTATGAATCGTACGTTAATCGGAAGTTTCGTTTGAATTTATGTTATTGTTTGTATATATATGTGTGTATATATATTGATTGAGCGTGTTATTCTGTGTCTGGTTCTCTCGCACAGGCCAATAATCATCGATAATAACAAAGACATGATTTGGAAATAATGACAAAGTAAGAGAGCAATGAAACTACAAAATTGCCGTTACTGGTATGGTATGTAGAGATGAAGCTTGACCCCAACTTTTAGAGCTTACCCACTTCTCATCATTCCATTGTCTCATTCTCTTCCTCTTTCTTTATTTTCCCATTTTACCTTATAATAAATATATATGACTCTATATAATATATTATATGAAATCTGATCTATGCAAACGACAATAACATCGGCTACATGCTTATAAGTAAATGTATAGTCTCTTACATAAATATATTATTGTTATTGCAAGTGGACGACATTAAAGTTTCAATCTTAATCATGGGACCTGTTGTTCGAGTTTATCAGAAATTAGTGGGGACCTATGGGCCATTCCATATGCATGGCTCAATTACATCAAATCACACCATCAATGAGGACCAATAAACGTTTCTCAACTTTTTATTTTATATTATACTATTAGAGATCAAATTATCAAGAAGAAAACGATAATAAAAAAAAAGTTAATAGTTGTTATTGTCTTATCTCCTCGCACCAGAATATATATAAAAACAATTTTTTCTTTGCATAATAACTTCTAGAGCAACAAAATGATACTTTTTTTTTTCATTAAAAAGTAATAAGTTTACCTAGTATATTGTAGGTTGGAGTTGTTCTATTCAATCTGTTAGAATCCCTGCCTTTTGCAATTACATCATAAAGATTAATTATTAGCCTGCAAATCACTTTCAATTGAAGACTATATATATTAATGTATTCTAACATATTATTCAATATCTCTCTTTTTAACCAAAACTATGTACAGTTTTTTATACCGTGAACAATGTTATTATGTATATCTTATTAATTAAAGAAGGCAAGTGATGGATACAATGAGTTGAATACACTTCACCGAAAAAAAAAGGGGGAGTTGAATAGACCTAAATGGTTTCCTTTTGTCAACACATTTCAAGGAAAAGAAGGTTGAAAACAATCCTTCACCTTTTCATTGATTGATAGGGATATTTACTATATATAGGGATGTGATATATTTACTAAGGGTTAACTTTTTACTCAAAAAAAAGTATATATAACAAATAAATTAACAAAGTAGATCGAGGCACTCGTGGGAAATTATATGAGAAATTTGATTAATGGAGTATATATATATTGACATGCATCAATTATTTGATAGTAGTAGGAGCAAAAAGGTGTAATCATGGTTGTTGAGACTATGTTTAGAAGTTAAGAAATCAATGCTTAGACCCGCAAATCAGAGATTTTATGGGCATTGTGCCGACGTCAATACTTCTCAACCTAAAATTTTGCTTTTTCATTTAATAGTATGCAATTGAACAAATTCAAAGGTTTCTAATTCTATTCAAACTTGAAGCTAATCAAACAAATATTTAATTGCATAGTTGACATGATTAATTCATTATATATTCGCACTATACACGAACTTATTAGTAAATGTATTGTTTTTGCGTTTTTTTAAAAATTAGTTTACATGATTAATTAATTATATATGCGTATACACGAATTTATTAGTAGATATATGGTTTTTTTTTTTTAAAAATTAGTTAACATGATTAATTAATTATATACGCGTATACACGAACTTCTTATTAGTAGATATATTGTTTCTAAGTTTTTCTTAAAATTAAATAAGTAAATGTTTTTTTATTAGTAAAAAATAATAAATAAATATGATTACTTTAGAGGTGATCCAACTTTTATATAAAAATAAAAATAAAAATATGATAAACCTTTACGCTCCAACCTAAACCAATTTCTCAATAAAAATTGTCGACTAACCCAATCTCCTCGCAAACTAAATGTTCTAATACACCCAATATCCCTGCATTGTTTAGAAATCAAAATTAATGACAATTTATATATATTTTTCTCCCTTAACCACTTAGATGTCTTTTAAGGACGATAGAACTTCGAACTTCGAAACGGTAATATCTTAGATGTGTTTTTTTTATCGGCAATAAAAAATAAATAAATATAACCCACTTGAAGGATAGTCCAACTCTTATACCGAACATAGAAACAAACACTCATCTCTCCGAACACAAGATACCTCTAGCTACCAACACTATCAGAACCAATTAAAAAGTTCTACCACTCCCTACTACCTCAAAAGCTAACTCCCCTAAAAAATACATGTCATCATCCCACCACCCTAAAAACCTTTTTTAATCGAGGACATGCATACCAGTGATTCAAAACACCAATCTGAGAAGAAAAAATTCACAGAAGACAACTTTGAAGAGATCCAAAACCAAATCTTTAATTGTGTCAAGGAAAAAATTTCAGAGTGGTCAATCACTTCACCCTTAAACAAATGATTATTCTTATGTCTTCAGATCTCGCTTACCACCGCAATCCAAATATTACTCATAATAAGATTAAAAAACATAGGCGCATCAAGAAAAATAAACTGCTTAAAATTTGAGACAAACATAAGAGGGTCTACAAAACTCACTTATAACCACGCGTAGCAAAGATTTCAAACTAGCCAAGAAACCCTGCACCCAATGAATAGATGAATAGTCGACTCATCTAAATCCCCACATAAACAGCAAATGTTGCTCTTGACCGTTACACCACGTCTCTCCAAGTTGACCCTAATGGCTATCTTATTTTCAATCACCCTCCAAGTAGTGACTTGGGTTGAAGGTAATGCCTTGATCTTCCGAAAGAAGTCGTACATCCACGAATTTCCCCTTCTATCTCTCTTCTCAGAAAACCATAAGCAGACTGAACTAAAAGCTCTTCAGATTTGCTATCCTTCGAAATCCATCTATCCTCAGTCTCTGAAGCAGGACTTGAACATAGTAACACCTCAGTAAGCTAACGAACTAGGGACTCCTCCCACACAAAAAGACCCTTTCTCCAATTTAGTCTCCAGACCCAAACGTTGTTATCATAGACCCTGCTGTCAGACAGAGACACCTCTTTGTTTACAGACAAGGAGAAGAGCCTCAAGTATCTACTTTTCAAGGCACCGGAGCCCAGCCAATTATCTTCCCAAAAAAGAATGTCTCTTCCATTTCCTACCTCCCATTTAAATCGGTTTTCAAACTTCCCTCTCCAACCTTCTGACTTCCAAATCTCCTTCAGGTCATTGCACCACCGAGAGACTTTATTGTTAGAGACTCTCCACTCTTTCAAGCATCTCCAACCACCATACTTGGACACGATGATCTCCTGTCACAACCCACCCTTATCTAAACTCAAACGCCAGATCCACTTCCCCAGCAAGCACGTTGAAAAGCCTAAGGTTAATAATGCCTAGACCACCCACTTCCCTAGACTCGCAGACCTTATCCCACGCAGCTCAGGCTATCTTCCTCCCTTCAGACCCCCAACCCCACATAAAATTCCTTTGTAAACTCACTAACTTCTTCATCACACAAGACGACATCCTAAACAAACAAAGATAGAGCAAAGGGATAGACGACATAACTAACTTAAGCAAGTAAATCCTCCCAGCCAAGAGACAAATCTGCTCTTCCAACTAGCTAATATGTTCTTGACCCTATCTACCACTTCATCACAAAACGCACCCTTTTTATGACACCCCTCTACCGGCATTCCCAAATATTTGAACAAGATTTTCATCACTTCACAATTGAGAATTGCTACAAAACGAAAAATAGATGTTTGGTCAACCCCCACCCCTCCAATTCTGATTTTCAAGAAATTCACCTTAATACCTGAAGCTAGCTCAAAGCAATTCAAAATAACTTTAATGTTAAAAATGCTTTTAAAGGTAGCTTTACAAAAGAACAAAGTATCATCGACATACTAAAGTATATCTTAAATGTGATGATTGATCCTAGTGATGTTATCTCAACGGACTTGAGATAAGAATATTGATGTCGTTTTAGTTCTAGAAGACTTATTCCAGTGTATTTATATACACATTTCTTCCTTAATCGAAAATATCTTGAAACGGTGATTGACCCTACTTGAGTCGGAAAAATAAATATTAACTTTGTTGTTAATTCATAAATTTAACAATAGTTAAATTAAACCATTTCCTTATATCAACTTTCAAGAAATTGTTCTCTTTTGGAAAAGGGGAATTTATTAGGTAAAGTAGGAGTTAGTTGGAGTAGAAGAAGTGTCCCTAACTGAATATTACAATTCGAAAAGTGAGGAAGGAAGGTGGACTATGCCTACATACATTTATGAAAGTTGTTCTAACTTAGTAGTCTCCAGTTTGAATTCTAGAATTATACCCACAATGAAAATCAATCGGAAGAACTTCATTGCCTTTATTGGTACGAAATAGGTCAAATTTTAAAGGTGGATTATAAATTATATTTAGTAAGTTTTTAAATAATATCAAGTTAAGAGAATAATAGACCATCAGTTAAAAAACTAATATTCAATTTCTTGAAAATTAGTTTTAACTAACTTTTTACTTCCTACCCTTTTAACCACCACCTAAATGTAGAGAATTTCATTTTCTTTGTGATTAATGATACTAAATTTGATAATATGACTAGTATATTTTTTTTAATAGTTGACTATATAAGATAAATATTTATTTCATACAATTAGAATTTATAATAAATCATTTATATTGCGCACTATAAATTACACTGCAATTGAAATTAATAAAAAAAATAGTTTATAATTTAAATTGTGATATATATTTATTTTAAATTATTAAAATCAAATTTATAGAAATAAATTAATAAAGATAAAATATGGTATACTGAAAAGAGGGTAATTTTGTACAGTGAGAGAGTTCAAAAAAGTAGTATCTGACCTTTAATATTGTCTAGAAACAGAAAAAATAATGAATAATTGGGAACATCATCTGAAGAGATTAATGTAACATATATAGTGAGAGATATTTAAATTAATACAAATTTCTCAAAATTTGATATGTATGGTTGATATTGTTCTCGGCTAGAAGAAAGTGAGAGAACTATTACATTTTACTTTTGGTTGATTGATTATTCTTTTTATTTTCATTCTGCTCATCAATTTCTTAATAACTTGGTTAACTTTCGATCTTCCAATCAAATTCCTTTCTTTTTTATAAATTTTAGGTTGGAAGGATAGTGTTCGATATTAAGTGTTTGGTGTAATTAATACGTGATAATAATACGTATATTTTTATGATTATTTATATAATTATTATAGACTCATTATTATTGGATCAGATTAGTGTCTAGACTATAATTAAAGATACATTACTTAATGTTTATCTATTGTTTAGGCTCGTTCATCTTCTTCTGAACTTTAATGGATTTGGACATATCAGTCGACATGAACTATGTACCGAAATCTATGGAATTTATTCTATTCTCACTAGTACAAATATAAAAAAATTATAATTTATATGTAAGACATTTAAATAATATTATAAAATTTAATAAATTCATAATATAAAACAAATGTGATTGGACAATAATCTATTTTTTGTTATCATTACTTACACTATTTATTCTTATTTACTCATTTATTTTAATTATGAGTTGGCAAAAAGTATTTCTTAACATGTTTTATATTATTAATTAAAATTTATTAAAAACTATAAAATTATGAGTGAGATTATTAAAGCCTGAGACAGAATGTTGTAAGTTTCAACAATTTTTTTTGATGAGTGTATAAGAAATAGTGTTACTCCTTTATCTTATTTTACAGTGCATATATACTTTTCATATTAATTTAAGGTTTTATTCAAAGTTTTCATGACATTATATAAGTTATTTTTTGTCATACAGACAAATGGACTACTTTTTTTGTATCACGGCTTTTTTTTAAGTTGCAGGTTAGATACGTAGGTTTGTTAACAACCTATAGTTTTCTTTTTAATTGGTTCATTCATTATTAATAAAAAAAACATCAATTTAATTATAATTACATAAATTAGTATTTCTAATTATTAGATAAGTAATTTATTATCATCATCTTTCTCAATCTAGTTCATAGTAAAACTAAAGATGACTATATTAGTGATGAGTGTTGTTTATGAGTAATTATAAAAAGGGATTAGGAAAGAAAATAAGGATTATGTATATATGTTTGAGTGGTGGTTGGGAAGATTGGTAGTGAAAGGTATTGTTCATATTTATTGATTTTTATTGTTCATAGAAAAAGTAAAAGTAGTGAAGTATAAAGTAATATGTTCAACTTCAATAAGCAATTCATTTTTAAAACATAATATATTAATTATATTGGTTGTAAGATAAAAAAAATATGATTTATAATTAGTGTGTACATATAACTAAATTAGTTTATATTTAATCATAAATATAATTAAATATAAAATTTCAGTGTAAAGTAATATATATTTGAAAAAATAGAGATCTAACTATTAATTAACAATAATATTATTGTTGGAGATTTTATATTGATTAAAAAATAATAAATTTAAATTTTATCTTATAAATTGATTTGATAAAGTTGAATTACACATAAAATTTACTTTTTATAATAAATATTATAAATTTAAAATAATAATATTATACATTATATCATTTATTAAAAAAAATATAAGAAATATTATTAAAGGTGATATTGGTATTGTAAACTACTTTTAAACTATATTGTAATATATATTTTTAATTTTAAGATTGTAAATAGTGGGTTTGTTGGTGTTTAAAAAGTGATGTTAAAAACACCCAAGTTATTTCTTAAAAGAAACTGATTTATGTTTCTTTTGCTTTCACCTTTTTAAATAAGTTTTATATAAACATGTAAAAATTATTAATAAGTGATTATTTTATTTTTAAAAATTACTCTTAATTTTTCAAAAGAAATGACTTATTATGGGTTTTAATTAATTGGTAGAATAAAAAATCATATTGACTGTGTATGAAAAAAAAATCATAGTTAATTATTTTCTTTTTGGAATAAATAAACAAACCATGTAATTCTCGTGAAGTATTTTGTAGTATTTTTAGTGTGAAAATTAAAAAAAGTATTTTATATATATATATATATATATATATATATATATATATATAATGATGAAATTGTACTGGGAGGAGACGCATATGAAAAAAGAACGTAAAGGACGGAAGACAGCACGTTAAATAGAATAGTCACTTTCTTTCGTTATTCGAAAGTGCTATTATATGCATTTCCCCTTTTTTTTTAATCAAATTTTTAATTTGTCATTTTCAAACAGAGAAGTGAAGATAGACACAAAAGCACGAGCCAATAAGTGCTTCAATATTGTCCACCATGTATCAAATACCCCTATGTCATCCACCTTATAATTATTATTTATTTATTTATTATTATTGTTATTATGATTGAATATTGATCTTATCTCAAATTCATCAAAATAATTTATCACATTGATAAAGGGTTTTTATATCAAAAAATTTATTATTTAATTATTTATTTAAATTAAAATAACTATTTATAATTAAATTACACAAATTATTTTTATGTATTTTTATAAATATTTTATTGTGAAATTTTTATAATTTAATAATATTTTTCATTTTATAATATCTTCTAATAAAAATTTGAATATATGTATGAAAGTATATGTATTTTTGTTAGTATTTAATAACTATTTAAGATTATTAATATTTTTATTCCATAATCTCTTCAATATATGATAATAATAATATCATACATAATTTGTATATTTAACTAAGTTATTTAACACTTTTATTCCTCATGTACAAATTAAATACACTCTCAAGAGGAACACAGTTATTAAGGAGGTTGTTTTGAGCTCAGTAAAATTATAAAAACGGGAGTTGTATTATACACCTTACTCATACATAATAATAAGTAAATTATGATGTCATATATATTTAAATTTCAAATGAGCTTTTTAATTTTTTTAAATATATGTAATACTGACAATTTAAATGGCTTGTTATAATCTTAATCATTTATAGATACACTTAAATTTTATGCATTTTACTTTAGCATGTACACTTTAGATAACACTGTTCCTAAAAATGATATAAAAAATTGACAGAAAAAAATAAACTAAGGTATAAAAGTATTGAGTTTTATGTGTAGATAGACTTTACAGTGTACCTACTTTCTATACTAAATATAAAACTGTTCAAGGATTATTAAAAAATAACACGATATTATTATTATTTTTTTATTTTATTTTTTTTTGTTAAGTGAAAATGAGATATTCTTTACCTGCTTGGCTTTTTAAATTGTGACAGTGACAATTTGACAATACTTAATTTATTTGATGATTAAAATATTCAAAGAAAAAGGCTCCAATTTGCCAACCCAAAAAGAAAGTTCAATTTAAAAACGTATATCTTCAAAAGTCACCATGATTAAGGCTTTTTTTTTTCTTCAATAATTGAACCATTTTGAATTTGTATGTAGCTAGAAATTAATCTTTTTCAAATGAAAAATTATTTCAGTTATAAACTTTACTTTTTTAATCATTTTCATACACGATTAAAAATGAAACTCTATTCACTGTAGTTAAAAAATTCAATGAGGTTGTTAAATAAATACACATATTACCACTGTATAATATTACATTTTTTATTCAAAAGAAGAAAAAAAAGATTTAGTTTCTCCAACTGTTATTATTGAATAAACTAAGCTATATCCATCATTTAATTAAATTTATCTCAGTTTCAGTGACAGTAATGTATCACATTAAAACGAAAGAAGTAAACATAAAACATAACAATAATATTATAATTTCTCGTTTAATTTTAATTTAGTTTTATATCAATTCCTATCATTCATTCAAAAATAAAAGAAAGAAAAAAAATTAGGGAAACCAATTAACGCACGCCACTGCTAAACATGCTTGGAGGTAAAGGATATTACAAGAAAGCCCAATATTTGAATTTTAATTACAAAATTACCACGGAATCTGACCCATCGGAAATTACCCCGAACTCACGTGAACAGAAGAATTTTTGTATCATTGTGGGGTCATTTTCGAGAATGATTCGATCAGAATCAACCCGTGACGGGGTAAGGTTAAACCAGTAATTACACGCTCTAGGCGGCTGAGTCTTACACTAGTGGCGCTTCTGTTATTTCTATCAAAAGGAAGGGGTGTTTTTGGAACAAAACTATTTACTTTAAAATATCCTCAGAAAATGACAAACTTTTCAACTTGAAGCCCTCTTCCTCTTTCATAGTCACATAAATTAAATTTTTAAGAGAGTACCACACCTGAAATTCCCATAATACCCTTCTTATTTATTTATTATTAGTATTAAGGAATATTTGTAAATATTTTCTCTTTTCCCCATACGAGTTTATACAATACAATTAACTATTTCAACAAAACAATAATTAAAGTATGGGAATCAATCTACGTGCGTTTCAGTCTATTTATAGCAATTCTGAATAAAGTTTACTTCACCTTACTACCACAAGTTTTCATGCACTTTTCACAATCAATTTTTCATTTTCTTTTCTTCACTGATAAAATTGTATATGCAAGAATTATTCCTGGTCCTAGTCCAACTGAAAATATTTAAATTCATGATGCGTGTAGTATTTAACTTTTTAAATTGAATATGATAATATATATCTATATATATTATTTTTATTCTTATATTCATTTTTATTTTAAATCACTAAGACTTTAATTTATTTATTTATTTTGTGATAAGTATCTCTCATATTTAAGATGTAATATAATTGTTGTGTTTAAAATAAGGAGGAAGATAATCAAATTCATACTCTGATGTCATCCTTACTTGTTGATATATTAAAGTTAAAGTTAACAAAATTTTAAAAAATAACTATGTTCATTAATACAGTTAACACAACAAAAAGATAAAAATATTTTGTATTACATTTTATAAATTAGTTTTGTAAGATTGAGTTAGATTTAAAGTGCTTCTTACTATAATATAAAAGTTATTTAAAGTCTATCATAGTCATAATTTGTTGGACTTGTAAGATTCATCTACTATCGGATTATCCATAAATATACTTTCATGCACGAGTTGATAGTTGGGTTAGACTTAAATTCATTTCTTAAAAATAAACTAATCATATAAAAAAATAACATTATCAATTAATAAGTAATTATTATAAATTGAAGGATTATTAGTAAAAAAACTATATTTACAATATAATTTTTAAGATAGTTCTTAGAAAAATTAAACTTATTATTATTATTACTACTGACGGTTTGTAATAGTGATAGTATAAATTATTTTTATATTAATCATCATAACCTATTTTTAGTTATTATGCATATTTAATATTTCCTTCGTTCTCTTTTTTAGCAAAAATGAATAAAATTATTAAATGAACCATTTTAACCCTTATATATCATTCGTTTTTTTTTAATTCAAATTAAAGAGGTTGCTTGTTATTATAAAACACGATTCTTATTGTCTTTTGTATTGATATTATATTTTTAAACTAAATGATGTTCTATATAGAAGAGGGAGAAGTTATACTAAGAAATAAGTAATCACTTTTCTTCATTAAAAATCATATATCTAAGTCTTGTAAATAATAGCATGGACAAATTTATCACTATCCATCTGTTTTGCTAATAATTAATATATCATTTGAAATTTCCTCTTAGTATGAATTTTGTTTTATAAATATATATTACAGTACAATATTATTGTAACCAATGATACATTAATACTATATCCATCATATTTTGTGTTCAAATATGATGATAAAAAACTATAATCATTAGATACAGTATTTATAGTATTCCTTAAACTTTTAAATCTTTGATTTGTAAGTGTAGGATATTTATTTATGGCCAGACCAATATGTAGAAGTCATGTTGATATATAGACCCATTTTCTAAACAATGTGCGATAATAAAATTTAGGGAAATGTCTGTATCAGCATTACATTTTTTTCTTGTTCTTATCACACGCATTTATCTAAAAATAAAAATAATATTAAAAGGTTTATTTGTCTAGGTCGATGAAAAAAATAAATCACCTTATAAAATACAATTATATATTTATAAAATAATAAATAATTTGATAAATTCAACAAATTCTATTAAAATAAATTTATAAATTAAGAAAATAAACCTAAACTTAACTTAATCTTATCAAATATACTGGTGGATTGTAAGATCTTCAACCATATTTTTATTAGCATAAAATGGTAATGCGATATTTTTAATTAATTAAATCATGTTATAAGTACCTAATTATACACTCGAGAAAAAGAAGTGAAGGGCTTTTTATTAATATGATTGAAGGGTAGGGGCATATATATATATATAGCTAGAAACAACAGTGCCTAAAAGAAGTATAATATATTTTTTTATTACAATGCAAATCCAAAGCGTGGTTTCTTGTATTGTTGTGACAGCAAATACCCTCGTCTCCACACCATAAAAGGAGGAGAGTTTCCTGGTTTTTGTCTTCCTCTAGTTGCACAAATCCCATCTTTTCTGTCTCAATTTCCTCTCTCTTTTTTTTTCCTTAGTTTTTCTGAAGAAAATTCACCTTGTAAAACAAACAAACAACACTTGTTTGTAAATTAAGTAAGGGAATATTTTCAATAGATTCTTCTTCCCTTTTCGTTGGCTAACTTCAATGTCAAACATCACAAGTTGTGATAGTGGGAGCTTCTCAACAGAGAATACGAGAGAAGATGCAGCAGTTAAACAGAAATCTGAGATGCTTGGTCAGTTCCACAGTCCACATTCTCTTACTTCAACTACAACAACAAATAATAGCAATGGTTCCAATACAAATTCACAACCACCTGCCCCTGTTAAGAAGAAAAGGAGCCTACCAGGAAATCCAGGTAACTTTTCTAACAGCCATCTCAGAAAAAAGTTTACTCTTTTTCAGTCCTATTTACATGTATATCCATGATTCTTTGTTTTCTTCCTCTTCTTGTCTTGCTTTCTGAGCTTTACTAGTTTAAGTAACATTTTCTAATTATTGGGTCTTCGTTTTTTTTGTTCAGTTTTAAAAAATGGATGGTCAAATTAAAGCTGCAGCCATAGATGAATATTGTTATCCATGGCCTGCACATGCTAATTTTCCTTCATTATATATAACAAAAATTCTGCTACACACACTATATATATATCATTCATGGAAAAAAGTATACTTAATTTTCTTCACCAGCCTCGTTTTTAAAAATTAAATAATATATAGTTTGCCTGCATAAAAAAGGCTTGTATATGTGATGAAATTAAGAAAATAATATCCCACAGATAATTTAATTAAGATGTGTAAACATAGACTCCATGAAATTAAGATAAGGTCTTGATCTGTTAAGAAGTCACCTTCTTTGAAACGGTGACAAGGATCTGGGTATGTTTTAAGGCAGAATTTGATAACCAAAATGAAGAATTATTGGGGAGTAATTAGTTGGCGAAGAAGCTCACTCAATTATTGGCTTGAAGGGCTTTACAATCATTGCTATTCACTGTTGACTTTGCTTGACTACTTGTTTCCTTTGTTTTCTTGTTTCACAACAGTTTCAGGATAAAGGGCCATATCTACATGCTTTTATATCTGAAATAACTATCTTTTGCTCTATATGTGGTGTCTGTGAGAGTATTCTTATGTGTTTGTTTCTTGTGTTTGTATCTGGATGCGTCAAAAAAAGAATGAAAGGGTGTGGAAGAGACAAGGAGAGTGAGGTCTTGGAGTTTTGTTGCTTTAATTTAAATTATATATATATTCTATCTTTCTCTTTCCATTCTTCTTATCTTCGTGTGAACAAAGAATCAGATGTTGCATTCTTCTTCTTCATCTCCATTATTATTACAAATAATACCTCAGAAGCACTTCCAAGTTTTTTGTCACTTTCTTCACCCCTAATTAAATATATATCCATTGAAACAACTTGAAATAATAACTATTATTATTATGACTATCTTGCTTTGAGTGCACATATAATTGCAGATTAAGACTACTAAAAGATAGTATTTGCATAATTGTATGGTTTAATCAGCATTTGGGCACTCACTTGTGTGCAGATCCAAGTGCTGAAGTCATAGCTTTATCACCCAACACACTAATGGCCACAAACCGGTTCATATGTGAAATCTGCAACAAAGGGTTTCAAAGAGATCAAAACCTTCAGTTGCACCGGCGAGGCCACAACTTGCCATGGAAGCTTAAGCAGAGAACAAGCACAGAGGTTCGAAAGAGGGTTTATGTTTGTCCAGAACCCTCGTGTGTCCACCACAACCCTGCAAGAGCACTTGGTGACCTCACCGGCATTAAAAAGCACTTCTGCAGAAAGCACGGCGAGAAGAAGTGGAAATGTGATAAGTGCTCAAAGAAATACGCTGTTCAGTCTGACTGGAAAGCCCACTCAAAAATCTGTGGTACAAGGGAATACAAATGTGACTGTGGTACCATTTTTTCAAGGTTCATACATTTCTACGTCATATTACATTCTTTTTTTATGTGCTATTATTATATTCTATACATATATGTATGTTTGAAATTTGACTCAGCAATATAATTCACCATGGTTTCCGTGCATAAGTTTCATGCAGTACCTGTACTATATAAATAAAATGTTACATGGGGTCTTTCCTTGACCACACACATCCTTGTTGACTTAAATAATGAATTCCTTACTTTCTATCTTTTGAATTTATTTTCACTAACCTTTGTTAGGTTGGTTTTGTCTGTTTTGAAAATTTGTCTCTAGTTTTCGTAAACCTTTCTTTATCATGTACACGCAGCCCTTGATTAATAGTCAATACTAATTAGCAAGTAGCATTTATATATATACATTTTTTGCATAATGTGTGGAACTACCAGAACCTTAAGTCTTTATATATAATCTACAAGAACAAGTCACTGTAAATACATAAATATATAGTAAATTTGTTTGACTCTAAGACACTTTTTTATTCGATAATAATAATAATACCCATGCATGGTTTTCGTGAACAACCATATATATGTATACCTACTTGACATTATTTATATGCATGCATTATGAATTACTACTTACTGAATCTTTCATATATTCATTTTTCCTTTTGCAGAAGAGACAGTTTCATTACACACAGAGCTTTCTGTGACGCACTGGCTGAAGAGAACAACAAAGCCAACGAAGGACAATTGCCAAAGATAGGTCCAAACTTGCAATGCCAACAGATTCCAAACCTTGTTTCCTCATTACCAATCAACACCAACATTGTTCCCAACCCACAAATCGGTGGCACATCGGAGTTCAACCATGCTGAACACAAGCACCCACTATCACTCCCGCACGAGCTAATGCCAATGCCTGCACCAAAACCCTTCAACAACACCACCACCATGGCAGGAACAGTGTTCTCGAGAAGCCTCTCATCAACCTCTCCACCGTCTCTCCAACTAAGTTCAAATATATTCGAGGAAAACGGGCTCCACCTGGCTGCAGGGTCGCCACACATGTCAGCCACGGCCCTGCTGCAAAAAGCTGCGCAAATGGGAGCAACAGTGACGGACAAAACTTTTAGCACAAACATGGCACCGCCATCGTTTGGGGTGCTGCAACAGCAGCCGAATGGGCAATCCTTCATGAACCAGTACATGCAGAGTGGCCAACATGATGCTAACGTTAACATCTCGGCTCAGTATAATGGTTTCGGCGCAAATGGGATAAGTGGAGGAAGCGTTGGAATGAACGGTGTGGACATGTTCAACGCTATCTTGGACCAAAGCAAGGCTTTATCAAAGATCATAGAGCAAAGCAATAGAAGCAGTAGTGGAGGAGCAACAAATGGAGGTTCAAGTGCTATTAACGTTGGTGGAAGTAAAGGAAGTGGGGATGTAATGACTTTGGACTTTTTGGGAATAGGTGGTGGTGGTGCCGGTGCCGGTGGTGCACATGGAAACTTCTATGGTGGTTCACAACAAGCAGAAAATGGTGCACCAGATGAGGTTTGGAGAAACTGGTCAAGTAAGAACGCAGGGTTTGAATCATTTTCAGCAACAAGTAGCATTTGAAAATAGCAGTACTAGGAGGAAGGGTGCAACAAACTGAAACGTGTGTCTTTCTAAAGAGGAAGACGCATTGAATCGTGGACAGTGTAACATTGTAGACCCATGCATAAGTTTGTGCTCAAATCTTAAAATTAAGGATAATGTCAATTTCTGAAACACTTTTATTATTCATTTTTTAATCTCTCTTTTTATCACATTACTTATATTACTCTACGTCCATCCCTCTCCACGATTTTTTTTTTTTTCTGAACAGAATGTGTTCTCAACAAATCATTTTTTAAAATTATAAGTACAAAATATAATTACACTATGATGCAATTTTGAGTTTTTATTTATTTGACTTAGATTCTGATGTACTCATAAAAACATACAAAAATTAGTTTAAATTGTATACACTTTGTGGTTAGTTTTGATTATAAAATTAAGAGAAACAATTAACTTTCGAAATATATCTCTGTGTGTAAATTTAGTAAGAAGTAAAAAGAGGAATATGATTTAGAAATAAAAATGTTGAAATTTATGGATTATGAGTTCACATGACACAAACATTTCAGAACATTAGATTTTTTTCGATAACCAATACGAAAGTTAATCTACAATGGTTATCATTAAAAATTCATTTTTGGAAAATAATTATTTTTTATTACATGACAAATATTTGTTTTATAAAAGTAAATTTAAAAATAATCAATTTATGTAAATATATTTTCATTTTTACCTAAAATATTAATTTTTTATTATTACTAGTCTTATATGGATAATATATAAACAATTTATATAGATAATATAATTTATACAATTTTTATTATAATGTTTTCTTGTTGGTGAATAAAAAAAATATTGAAAATTTATTAAATCATATAATAAGTTTTGATAAGTTTTGTTGTAAGAATATTTTTAAATCATAAAATATGTATGATTATGATTATTGATAAGAAAAAATCTCCATGTTGAAGAAGACTCTATTATTACATTGGTGACTTTTATATTAATATATATATATATATATATTAATATATATATAATATATATATATATATATATTAATATATATATATATATATATATATATATATATTTATGTATGAATGTATCACTATTTAATGTATTATCTTTTTTAATTATAATTATAATGAGTAGTTTATAATATTTGTATACGTGTAATGAAACTATATATAGTATAAATTTGAAATTCTAAAGAGAAATTTGAAAATTGGTCTTCAGAATTGGTTTTAGAATTAATTTTGATCGAAAACATTTCAAGATAGTAAATTGAAACTTTAAATCCTACATTGCTAAGAATTATTTTTTCCTATGTTAATTTTTTTTTTTAAATCTGAATTATGAAGTAAAGTATAACACATCTTACTACAATCATAAACCAAAATTTGGAAAAGATTCTTGCAATCACTTGTAAGTTAAATAGGTCTAAAAATTATGTTTAAACATGCAATGTCGGACGTAAATTTATGTTGGGCTTGGTAAATATATGTTCTAATATAAATTTTGGACTTTTTTAAAAATAATATTGATTTTGACTTCAAACTTAAACCCAAAATATAGAAAATTTTCAACAATAATAATTAAACATTTCAACTGAAAAATATATACAAAACTATGTTTCTAACCTAAAAATTTATCAACAACAAAATAAAAATAAACTATTTATATTGGAGAAGGAAAATAACACATTATTCTCTCAACTTTTTTTTATTTTATCTTGGGACAACAAAGATTGATCATTAAAGACCTGAAACATTTCACACATATGATTATGTCATGATCATAAATGTAAAATAAAAAGCATCTTATGTTTATATATGTTATCTCTGTTCAGAAGTCAGTAATACATGGTCGGCTCTTTCCACTTCCAGATTTGAAGTCCGCTATAATCCTAAGAAGTAAAAATCTCAGTAAGACATTTCATAAAATATTTCACGATAATAAAAATACGAAAATTAGTTATACACATACCTATTAAGAAGTTATGTTTTCTGATATCCCTTCATCATGATCACTCCTAATAGCTTGCATGTTGTTCACTTCACGGGAAGTGTTCTTGATGAGAAAGAAGATGTCTCATGCATATTTATACACTCGTCATCATGAATTTTGTGCATGCTTCTTCTCGCCCACTTGTCATTAGATGGATCATTAACATAAAATATTTGACTTGCTTGATGTGTCAAAATAAATGGTTCATTTGTATAACCTACCTTCTTTAGATCCATCAAAGTAACTCGTACTGATTTGGACTCACATGTGTATTGTCTACCCATTTACACTTGAACATTAGCACTCTAAATGTCACATAATTAATTTCCCACATATCTTATTGACTTTGAAGTAACTCATAGATGTTGTAATGGAATTTTTGTCTTTAAAACTAGCAAATTGCACAACCTCAAATTGAATGATAACCCTCTTGTTTTGAACTCTGCTTTTTTTAATCTTTTATCATGGCATAAAAACAAAAAATGTTAATGTCATGCCCACCATATGTAGTGACCTCTTTATTAGATCAACGAGTAAGTCTCAATAATGTATATGAAACATTAGGTTCATCATAAAAAAGTTTCTTAAATCAAGCTAAGAAGGTCATTGTTCATTCAATGCCCATTTTTTATTCATTCAGGGGTGTGTTGCCTTGATTTCATTAATGTGTTATGAAATATAGGGAATAACCTCATCAATTTTGTTCAATATGTACAAATGTGTTTGGCTCATTTTCTATGACTTACACTTTTAATATTTACATTTCAAGTACCCTTACCTGCACATCTCTCATCGTGTCAAGTCTTAGGAATTTCTATTAGTTTACAATTTGGCATATACCCTGAACAAAACTCAATGAATTCTTCTGCAATGTATCTCTCAACAATGGAAGCTTCTGGTCAATACTGATTCTTGACATATCCTTTTAATATCTTCATGTATCTCTCAATATGATACATCCATCAAAATTAAAATAGGCCACACAATCTAATCTCTTGCACCAAATAAACTATCAAATTCACCGTGATATAAAAAAATGAAGATGCAAAACACATTTTTTATTGACACAAGATCGTGATTGCTTCATTTTCCAACTCTTCTAACATTTAAGGATTTATTACTTTCTTGCAAATGGCATTGAAGAACAAAACAAACGTGATATAGCACCTCTAACAGAAGTAGGAAACATGTCATGAATATCCACTGGAAAAAATTGTTGTATCAACACATGATAATTGTGGAATTTTAAACCAACTAACATCAATTCTTGCATAGAAGCAAGACTCTTAACATTTGAAAATTAGTCATGTAACACTTTCACACTGCATAAACACCGACAAAAACTTTTTTTTTTCTTGTTTAGAAAGACCTATGATAAGTTGGAGGCAAGTAAGTGCCTTTTTCAACTGATTATGGATATAACTCAGAACCTATACCCATGTCAACTAAATCTTATCATGCTTTAGCTCAATTTTTTCTTCTTTCCTTTAGTGTTGAGAAGTGTTCCAATTATATCGTCACAGACATTTTTCTCGACATTCGTCACATATACAATGTGTAACATCTATACAGTGTGTAACATCCAATTTGCACCAATATGAAAAATTAAATAATCAACCCATGACAGAGTAAGGTTAAATCAGTATTGACCAGAAGCTTACAAAAGAAACGGTTGTTTTGTTGTTTTAAAATTTTAATTAGTGATTGTACATAAATAAATAAATAAAAGAGTATCAATGTTACCTGTTAATGAAATAGTACAGAAAAATGATTATAAAAAATAGTTTAAAATATTATACAAAATCATAATATAATAAATATGGGTAATTTATATTTAATGCATATAAACTGAAAATTTCTTAATATTAGCACAAAAATATTAAACAACCAATTACTTTTGAAATTAATGAAATATAAGAAATTAACATTCCCAACTAACTTTAGATTGTTAGTAAACTAAAAAAAATTCCATAGCAAACAACCCTAAAGAGAATCGAAAATATACTAGTTGAACTAAATAGCAATACAATAACTCCATGTCAATAATTTTTTAATCAATATTTTAGAATTTCATGAGTTCAAATTAATTTACCATTAAACAATTTGTAAATTTTTCTGCATTTTGTTTTAAATAATGGCTTTTTAACTTATAATTAAACTGGTTTTAGTTTATAGAGAAATTAATTTTACTTTTTATCTCAAAAGTATTTATTGAAAAATTTATTCAAATGCGTCCTATATATAATAGATATGAAGTCTTATTAACTATAAAATTAAGAAAATAATGTTGTGAAGAAGTGGTATGTAAACTAAAATAATGTAAAAATGTTTCAAAGGAAAGAAATAAAAAAAGTGGAAAATGAGAACCACATGATTGATGAAGGAGATAAGAATTGAGCACTACATTATTTTGTCTTGGACTTGGATTGCATCCCTTCTTCCCAAAATTGAAAAGGTTAGAATGAGTAGGAGGCAGGTAGTATATGGTGTAAATTAAATTTGGCATCGATTATCACACGACAACTGCTCTGTTACTTAGAATAGCAGCACATGGGTTTGGCAGTGCAAGCCAGGTTTTGGGCATGGAACCCAATTCGAATGCCAAACTGTTCTGCCAATCATAACGAGGGAGTGAATGGAAGGCCATCTCCGGCAGAGGAATTTGCACCACTGGCCACCAAATTTCAGAGGCGTCTTCTTGTGGGCATAGGGTCAGCTTCACTTGTGGCTTTGGGTGCAAACTTTGGAGGCATCACCAGTTTTCTTCTTGGTTTGTCACCACAAAGTGGTCGCAATCTGAAGCTGGACGTCCTTTATCCCATTGGTGGCTACAGCCGTTGCGTTGACACAAAGGAAGGATTTGGTAACTTTTATAAAAGATTCATTATATTAAAAAACAAACCATTGTGTAACAGAAGAGAAAAGAAACACTCATGTTTTTATGTATTTGGATTATCAGAATTCATATTCCCAGCAAATTGGGTGGGAGATCAGACACTGCTGTATCGAGCTGCTAAGAAAAGAGAAATGGAACGATCATTGGATCCTCCTCCCCTGAATGCACGGCGGCGTTCTAACATCAATGAACCGGTTGTTGCATTTGGTCCCCCAGGTTCCACTGGAGAACTCAATGTTAGTGTAATTGTTTCACCTGTTGCTCCAGATTTCTCGTGAGTATGAGCAGTAGAATCTAGTAAATTTCAGATATCTCACTTCAGTTCTACTTTATTAGTTATTTACCGACAAAATGATCGACTATAATGTTAATTGAAAAAGAAAAAGACAATTTTTCACTTTTTCCTTTCAGTGCTAAGTGTTGGGTCTAGAGGCGCATCGAGAAAAAAAAAATGAAAATTTATCAATAGTTTGCCTATCATGAATCACCTGTCTCGTGTGATATGTTTTTCATAAAGTATACTGATTACTAAAAAAAGGTAGATTGACAGCTTGCCTATCTAACCTTTTCACTAGGATTGAAGCATTTGGAGGGCCCGATGAGGTTGGAGAAGCAGTGATTCGAAGCATAACAGGATCAGGGCAACGCCCTGACGTGAAGGCCACATTGATAAAATCAAGTTCGAGAGAGGATTCTGTTAGAAATGCCAAATACTACGAACTGGAGTACAGAGTTGAGAGCCTCTCGTTTAGGCGACACAATGTTTCAGTCTGCTGCGCTCGTGGTGGTAGGCTTTTTACTTTAAATGCTCAAGCACCCGAATCAGAGTGGCCAGAGTTGAAGTCAGATTTCTATAGGATTGCTAATTCATTTAGCCTCACAATTTAGTGATTCAAAACGAAGCTTAAATAGGAAATAAGGATCCTTTGTCTCCAAGACCATTTTTTTGAATTGCATGGCTAGAAAACCAAACCAATTTCAGTCTTTTGTGCGATATATGTGGAGTGTCTGCTGCCAGTAGAACCCAAGCATTTCTTAATTTAACAAATAGGACTGAAAAATAAGTTTTAACTTTATATATTACATGTTTCTTTTCCATTTTTTGAAATAAAATACAGATCTGAAGTTTGTCAATATATAATGATTCCCTAACGACTGTAACTATTATACACATTTAAATGATTACCTAGATATTTGATCAAAACTACAGTGAAACATACTAACCGATAGAATATTGCTCAAATACAACTAATGTACATAAGTCCCCCGTTTCCCAACTCATAGACCAAACCGAAAGTGGAAGGTCAAGCACAAGTAATCTGCCTCCGCTTAACCATCTTCTCATAATTCTCAGAAACCATTGCAGTCAAATTAGGGTCTCCATATCCAATCTGGGCGCCAAGTCTGGCAAAACAACAGTTAAACCGTCTCATTATTTTAGGTAGCAATAAGATGTTGGCTTTGGAACAATTATCACAATAAATCAACCAATAAGAAGAGAAACACGATATCCCTAAACCTTAAACCCTTGGAAGAGACCTAACAGGGTCAACTGACCAATTCCAAAATCCATGCAGAAGGAAAGTTAAAGCCACAGGATTAAGAACTCAGTCAAGCAAAACAACTTATTTTCCATTTTTAGTGACGAACGATGGGAGAGAGGGAGAAAGAGAATTAATACATTTGACAAAGACAAGTGAGAAATTTACATACTTTTGGTCAAGTACAAGCTTCTGAACTTCTTTGATGGCTGAACTTGCTGCATATAGAGATATCTTCCCCACCTGCATAAATGTGCAAGTACACGCCAACACCAACGGGTCAACAAAAACTTCATATGAAATCAAGCATTTTAAAAGGAGGAAATAGGATATAAGCAAGTGGCAACTAAAGAGGAAAGCTGATAATTAAATGTAACTTTTCCCTCTTCTGACCTCCAATACTTGAATTTTGGATTCATGTTCATTAGGTAGACAGCGAACTTCCTCTGTCAATCTTACAGCATCGCCCAGGCTTTCCGGGGATAAGAAATCAAGGCCCAGCTGAACATTCGACTGAAATATAAAGACAGCGCACATAGACAAATTTGACCTTGAGTATTCATTATGTTTTTCATTAAACACAAGAATATCCACTTTAATTCATCAAATTTAATATTCAGTGATAATTGTCATATCTGGGTTGTAATGAATTTAGGCTACAACCAACATATATAAGCATTCCACTTCAAAAAGAAAATGCAATATAAATTTAATTAAAGCAGCTTATAAAAACAATTTTAGTCATGGATCAATCAATGCCAAAAATTTTGGTTATAAACCAACCCAAGTAGAAACCAAAAAATGAAGCAAAAATCGTTTACCATATACTTCAAATCACTTGAGTTATGACACTATCAGCCATAGAACAAGACCTCAGTAACTCAGTACATTAAATGTTCATAAAAACTAAATTATATTAATAATGGTATACCCTTTATCAGATCAAAATTCCTTTCTATGAGTAGGATATAAAACTATGAAGGTCGTCAATTTAGTATTAGTAAGTAAGTGAAATAATGAGGTAAAGGAACTCACTTGAACATTCCTTGCTTGGAAAGGGCAACCGGCAGGAACAAATATAGCTTCCCCCAAATTCTGTTCAAATGACCAAGGCTCCACTCCTATTTAGGAAAATAATAATCACATTAAAAAGGAAGGTAAATCAAATTTTTCAGAAATTTGTAGGACTACCCGTAATGAAGCACATCGGTACTAAGTTTCCAATAATAAACACCTAAACAGTACACACGAGAAAATTGCTCTCAGATACCTACATTTAGGCCTTATAAAAGTGCTCGCCATGATTTCTTATACCAGTAAATTTATACAGAAAAAAATGAGTTAGTATAAAAATTAAACATGCAAAACTAGCAAAATTTAAGTAGCTGAATTTATAGGGGTAATATAGTAAATTACATGTTTTTAAAGACAAATCTACCCCTCCTACCCCCCCAACCCACCCAAGTTCCCACAATTCCAAAAAATAAGCAAAGCTTTATTTAGTACTACTTAGGCCTGGTCTCCACTTAATGAGATTTCAACCTCGTAATAAGTGAGTCTTAATGGTTGCACAATATAGACGCTTCACTCAGCCTTTCTAGTCAACCTTTTCTTAGGTAGCCTTTCCCAAGACATTGGCAACCAACATTAATATGCCGCAATTAAAATAGCTTTCTAACACACCATCTCAAGCCCAGGGCTATAGTCATTGAGTGGCAATGTTAATGTCTCAACTCAACAATGCATCTGGGATAGACTCTAATACTATCATAGGATTTTGGCTTAAGACCTAACCCAATTCTACAAAATATACTTGTACAATAAGAATTGCCCAAACTTTACAAGTCCTACTTAGGTCTTATCTATAGTTGATATGAAGACTCAACCCTCCATTAGTCATCTTGGTGATTGCACACTAAGACACTTCACTCAGCCTTTCTAGTCAACAGGTAGCCCTTTTTAGAGACATCACAACCAACTCTAACAGCTGCAATTATGGTTACTTTTCAACAACTTGACTTAAACCTTTGTTAAAAAAATTGATGAGGGGAAAGCAATTAACCCCTTCTAATTCCATTTACCTACAAAACTAGGACAAGAACTCCACTCATTTCTTTAAATTAAAACATTAAATCGACGATTTATGACTATACCTTCCTCCCTCTCACATCAACAAAACATCCTTAAACCTCCAAATATAGCACCAGGAGAATGAGAGGGAACTATTCTCCTCGTATCCACTTCTTAAAAAAATCTTAAACTCCCAAATAAAGGGGAAACATTGTATTCCTCTTCCATCGCTCTCATTACCATAGTTAAAAGAAACTCTACAAGTCAACTTAGTGGGTGCAATGGAGCACCCAAGAGCAAGGCAAGGCCCTCTGTGTAATTCCACTTGTGTCAAACTAATTTATACCACTTCTCTATATAGCTCATGAAAAATTCAGAACAAACAAAGAAAAAAATAAGATCTTACCAAATTCTTCCTTCAACTTTCTTTTATGGTGTTTGTCGAGAAAAATAGCTCCACCATAAAGAGGCCATGCAACCTTGAATCCAGAGAGTATCATCAGAAATAAGAAGAAACAAAACAAGTCAATTAACAAATAAAAAGGAAAGCACTGCAATTTAAAATGTTTTTTTGAAGACTTACAAATTCATTTCCCGCATCACCTGACTTCCCCAATTCCTTCCAATGTATTTTCAAATATTTAGTCAATATTGGAACATCCTGCCGACGAAAAACATCCCAAAGAACTCCAGGATGTGTTTCCTCGGAGACATCTCCATTTTGTGTAGATGGGACTTTAAAATTGACCATATTACCTTCAGCACCAGAATAAATTTCAAATTCTTCATCCATAATTGACTTATTCTGGTTTGAATCCATATCCAGTCCACTACTTTTTGTACCAAGTGATGAATCAAGTGAACTCCCACTTGAAAATATTTGAGGATCCCCATGTGACTCTTTCGCCTCAGATTCCTCATTAGTTTTAGCCTTTTGCATAATTTCAATTTTAGTTCTCTGCCAGTCCTTCAACTTTACTTCATTTGTATGAACCAAAAGGTAAACCTGTTGAAACTCAATAAATTAATTATTTATTACCTCAAATCAATCAAAATTCCATTATTTCACTCTAGACAATATAACAGGGAGATTAGAGAGAGAGAGAAGAAGAGAACTTTAAATTATTAAACACAAATGCACAACATGTAGTGGTGTTTAGGTAAACAATCCACATGTTTAGACATTTGAATTCAAATTGCAGATCATAAATTATCAGTAAACATAAACCAACAACGAAGCATCAAATTGATTTTCTTAATACACTTAAAATTAAAGTTTATATAAAGATGTAATGAGGGTAAAGTACAATACCATGTCACGGATATTAAAGTGGAGATTTGTCACTGAATCACCTCTTCCAAGTTCATCACTAATTCCATAAGCCATATATATCTTGGGTCCTACGTCATTCTGCAAGGAGTAATGAGGCAATTTAGCTGCAACATTGAGAAGGCCCCACTTGGAGTGAATATACTGAAGTAAAGGTAGTTTGCTGATAAACTCAGGTCTTTGGTACAATAGAAATTCTTCAGATGCGCTAGGTGAAGGCCAATCCTTCAATTTCAATAACTGAGGCCAACCATTTTCATGAATGCGCCCTTCGAGGTATCCTTTCATGAACTCAGCCAGCTCAATATCAATCTGTCAATATAAAAATATTAAAATACAGACATAGCGGAGTGATTAGTATAAATGATGAAGCCAAAACACAGTTCAACATAAAACCAATACAATCTCAATCACCAAAAAGACAAGAGGTACAGATGTATGTGTACCTCAGATCCATCTAAGCAATCTATGGCCTTAACCATCCTGTTCTCGTCTTTCGCTTTCTCATCTGTTGTCTCTAGAATCCCCCTCCATATGACCATTGGATCCCAGCTTGAAATGGATGACCCATCAAATACTTGCTTAACAATAATTGGCTCACCAGTTTTCCAGTGCTTTCTAAAATTTCCAATCCCATCAGTTTTGATATCTTCAGATGCAGGACAATAGAGATAATTATCATCACTGGCTTCTCTATGAGAACACTGGCAGAGTCTGAGATCACTCAGCCCGATTTCTGGAGTAGTACCATAGTCGTTACTAATTCTGCAGCCACTAACCATTTCCTCTACATTTTTCACCAACTTCGCTACCCAATTCATCTTGAAAATTCGGCTTAAGTTTAATGAAGAATGGCCACAGCCCCCATACTCCTTAGGGGGACATGGAATACTTTCATTGTCATTGGATCTCCATTGAGGAAATTTACTTAATATATTTTGATCATAAGTTTTAGCTAGCTCTGTCTGGGGTTCTTCATTGCGATCAGCAGTTGCTTCTCGAAGATCTCGACAGCAATTAAGGCACAAATCATATGAGCAATTTGGACAGCGTCGATGATAATCAGTAATAGGTATCCTACAGAAATTGCTGCAAGAAGAAAATCAAAATAAATAATGATTCCTACACTATCTATGAATAAGGAACAGGTGCTTGATGCGTCAGCACCCAGTAAAATCAACCATTCTACAAAATTTGTTACAAATGTACCAGCACATCTGCTCATCTGTGTTGAATTTTATTCTCGGAAGATCTATTTCAGCACCTGAGAGAGACGCATTTTTATAACATCATCAAATGCTCATCACCCCACAAAGAAAAACAACATAGACAACCAATCACCACTAACAGCACAAAGCAAACCAAATAAACTTTAAAATGGACCTTACCACGCAGCTTCTTTTCAAGTTCAACTTCAAAACACTGTTCACGGTGGATCTGCTTTACCACAGGAAGCACCGACGATAGCAAGACATGAAGATACTGTAACTTATCCAGAACAGGTATCTCGCGTATCCGAACCTTAATCCCAGAAAAACCAGAAAATCACTAACAGGAAAAAAATCTACACATGCTAACACTTTAAAAGGCATGCCTCATCAAATTTTAAGGTCCTATTTGGATAATAGAAGCCCCCATAAGCACCTTTAGGAGAAGGAAATAAGGTAAGTTGGACGGAGCTTCTCTTAGAAGCTAAAATCCACCTATGCACTTAACTTTGTTAGATGTTTTCTTATTTTACTCCTCCAAAAGTTAAAATGCATAAGTTAATTTTAGCTGATAGAAGAAGCTTATCTCAGTTTAGCAGCTAATGATCTTCTTTCATAGTGTTAATGAGAAATTTATTCAAACGGAATTTTAAATTTGAAACAAACAAAAATACCTTAATAGAATTATCACTCCGCAAGCAAGTCTTGCAATTACATATACCACGGCAAGCAGGACATATCCTCTGAATTTCATCCAACGAAATGTCCGAGTACCTAAAAACAAGTAAACCATAACTAACAATGACAATATAACTGAAAGAGTTATTATCCCTTGTCATAACTAAAATTCCATGCTCACCATGCTGATATACAGCTATCACAGTATCCCCTCCTGTCACATCTTAAGCACCAAGTAACTCTATCTCGGTCATTCCTCCGGCACTGATGACAAGTCTGCCCGCCGGTGTCTTCAGAAGAACCAGAGGTTCCGTCGGAATATTCCTGCTACACAACACAACTTTCCAAATTCAGCACAGTACACTACACTTGCATCAAAATCACCCACCCAAACAGAACCCAAAATGAACTCACAGTAGTGGCATTAGCATCCAAGCTCCTTCGCGATCTTTTGCGCGAGGAGTCCGGCGGGGAATCATAGGAGACCCAATTGTCTTCTTCATAGAGCGCCACATCAGCATCCGCATCCGCATCCGCATCCGCATCCACATCCACATCCGCATCCACATCCACATCCGCATCCACATCCACATCCGCATCCGCATCCGCATCCACATCCACCTCGTCATGAGCATGTCTCGCAGAGGAGGCTCTTCGCGCGTCACGCTCGGGCGTGTAACGAAACTGGTTCTTCGAGAGCTTCTTCTGCGAAAGGCTTATAGCGGAGAGAGGAACGTCGAAATCGTCGCTCTTACTCTCCAAATAAACATCAGACTCGTTCAGCGACTGCGACTTCCTCTTGGCTTTCTTGAGGTTGGCCCTCATTGCGGAATTCGCGGCGCGCTTCTTCGCCTGGATGTAGTGCTTCTCGCACACCGTCTTGTCCGGCATCGACATGGCCGTGCAACGCCACTGCTTTCCGTCTGACCTCTTGCACCGCAAGTCGTCCGGAATTCCCGCCGCATTGTCCTCGCCGTTGGTCGATCGCGCGTGATCCATTCAAAGAGGAACCCTAACTGAGCGGTAGCGCGAAGCACGAGGAGACGAAAACAAACCCTATCTGAAAGAGGAATTGAATTGCGAGTGAGTTGAACGTGTTAGGGGCCGTGGCGGTGGAATTGGTCGGAGATTGAGGTTGAAGCGGCGGCGGGCGGCGGCTAGTGCTGGAAAGTAGACAGAGAGAGATAAAGAAAGAGTTGCGTTGTGAGATAAGCATCGAAAAAGCTTACATAATACATTCAGTAAACGATGGAAGGCCTGAGAGAGGGTGATCCCTTCGTGCGTCTGCAACTCGAACGGTAAAAATTTTAATTAAGTTTTTTGCTTTTTTAAACATATTACTTTTCGAATATTGGAAGGGAAGACTCAATTATTCCTTATAACTTATCTATAATATAATCATTTATAATTCAATAATAATTTAAATCATTTTACAAAATATAATGTAAAACTTGTTATGCTCCTTGCCTTGGAAATCATGTTATGATTTAATATTATCAGTAACAACTTTTCTATGATTTCTTCATAAATAATCATGTATAATTTTATGAGTCTAAATTTTTTTATACTGTTAATTAATTAAAAATTATCTTAAGTATAATTTGCAAATTTATTATTTTTAAAGTTAAAAAACCTTTTATGTATTTTTTTTATGGATAAATATTTTTTTATAACACTTTTATTTTATTTCATAAAAAGACTCAAACATTTCTTTTTATTTATTAATCTTTCATTATTGGTAAAGTGTATAATCTTTAAAGAATTTGTGTTTCTGTTTATTTGTTATTTTCAGTTTAAATTTGTGTACATAAAAAAACAGTTATAATAGAGTAGAACTACAAAATCTAAAACTATTAGAAAAATATTTATGATAATAAATAACGTAAAAACAAGTAAAAAATATTGCTTATGGATATTTTTAATTCTCTATTTTTTTAACCCATCATAATCACACTTTTAAAACAAATGATAATCCCTCTCTTTCAATCTTAATATCAAGGATTTTGAGCCCCATTTATTTCATAAAAAATAGTGTAAATACATGATAACAAGTTTAATGTGATGGGAAAGGGAAATCAAAATGTCAATTTATTTGTTACATTACTAAAATTTTATTGTGTTTAACATTAAAAACTTCTTGAGGTGTCAAGTGTCAAATAAATTAAAAGTGATAACTTAATATATATATATATATATATATATATATATTGCTAATATATAAGTATGAGATGTCTCCATAATTGTTTAGAGGTTATTATACAAGGTAATTTAAACAGACTATAGAGTCGAACTTATTTTACACTATATAACTAGAATAGAAAATAAATATATAATAATAGGTTAAGATAAATATTTTAGAGGTTAGATTATAATAAGGATTTGAATATTTAGTTGTAAGTTGAATTTAAACTATACTTAAAACAAAATTGAGGGTGAACTTGAAGAAGAATAGAAGTGTTAATAACATGAAAAGAAATTTCATTTTCGTTACAGCATTTAAAGCTCTCCATTATTCTTCTTTTTCCATCATTTTCTTTCTTTCACCTAAAACAAACTTAAGTTTTCACCCTCCCTTTATTGATTTAAGGCTACAAGTCAATAAAGTCAACATTTAGAACATTAATCTTAATTGTTGTTTTCGGTAAGTTTTTATCATTTTTATTTTGTCCTATTGGTGAGTGCATGCATGTTAGAATTTTTGGGAATATGAGAGTTTCTAAGTTTGAACTAAATTTAATGGTGATTGCTGGTTTAAGTTAGGGTTTTGAACTGTCTAAAGAAGTCTTTTAGGGTTTTGCTACATACTCCACACCGAAGTTGTAATTTTTTATATTGCAAGGAGGATTAAGATGAAGGATAACTTCAATTTTTTAGTTTTTAACTTCAATTTTGTTTATAAATGATATTTTTTTGATAAAATTAAGATTCCTGGACGTGCAAACTTATGAATTACATTGTTTGCTTTTTAGAAAATATGTGAAAGCTTGGTGAATAAAATTATATATTTTAAAAATGAAGATTTGACCATATTTGTGATTCTTCTTTTGTTTTGAGTATAGTTAGTGTTTTGTAATCCACAAGGACCAAATTTGTAATTAGAAGCTTGAAGAAAATAACTATTGTTGGATTTACGATGATTTCATGAAGTAAATTATTATTATAAGTTGTGAATGTTCAAAATCAAAAGTTTCTCTACTATAATTTTTTTAGTTTTTATTCCATTTCTACACCTTGTTTATTTTTTTTAGGTTTTATAATTTCTGAATTATACAATAAACAAATAAAAACACGGTCACCACCAATAAAAACACCATAAAATTTATCTCAATCACCAATATTCATCACAAATAACCACCACCATTTAAAAAAAGAAGGAGAACACACCTCACTCTTCATCTTACTCGAAAGAATATTATTATTAAAATTAAAGAAAAATATGGAGCGGTAGGAGGAAGAATTTGTCTTCAAATAATGCATCTTTTTGCATTCAATGTTTTTTAAAAAGATAGAAAGATACAAAATGAGGTTGCTTTGAAAAAAAAAAAGTGACTAAGAGAGAGCCTGAAAAGAAAAAAGAGTAACAAGTGTATCATGCAAATCTTTACAAACAAACTAGCTTGAATTAGAAGTTTTATTTTATGTAACTAAATATCCATTAAAATTTTCTTGTGTCGTTGTCCACCTCATCTAATGTACCTATTAATTATTATTAGTGGAAGTGATGTATATCATTATATGTCATGAATGATATGAATCAATTTTTTTTACAACAGCTTTTAACCTCACTAATAATTAAACTCATAACACGCTTTCAACGATACTCATATTAACATAATAAAATAAAAACATATTCCCTTTATAACAGTTTAAGAATCTTTTAAAAAGTAAAAGTCTACCAACGACTAATAAGTAAAAAAGAACATTATCATCTAATAACAAATCATTATTCATAAATTTTTATTTTAATAATACCATCAATGAAGATAAACTGTTTTATATTAAAAAAACTTAATTGTAAAAGTTTCTTAGAACATATATTTAAATTATTAAAGCACCTTTTCAATTATAGTAACAACAAAGGTATATTTATTCTTGTAATATATTTTCGTTTTGATCCTTAAAGAAATTCAAGTCATTGAATAAAATTATTTTGTTCTCATATTTTATTTTAATCATTGCAAAATACTCTTTTTTTTTGTTTTCATCTTTTAATATATATAGATATCCACCTTTAGTTCATCTCCTTTTTTTCCAAAGAGACTAACTCAATCAATAAAATACTATTGGGACTTCAAAAAGACAAGAGATTTTGAAGGAATGCGAAATGATAATTTCAATAAGCCAGATTTGATTTTGTAATGAAAAATACTAACTTTAGGTCCTACACGGTATAAAGGGAATAACAATTCTAATACTTTTACTATTTTTGAGTTAGGATATTTGGAACTAAATTACAACAAAGCCTGCTATAAGGCTTTGTGGGAAAAGGGTAAATCAATTAAATACCCTTATTCTTTTTGCGTTTTTGTCTATATCACTGCTAGGCAGTTTCTTCCTGCACCCCCACATTTTTCTTACGGCACCCCCACAAAGCTGCACAAAGACAAAAGTGTGCCTATATAAATTGTACCTTTTTTTTTTGTATTCTGGATTATGAAATCCAGTAAATTTTTGGATTGGCACTTCCGGTAAATTTTCGGATTGGCGCATCCGGTAATCTCCCAGATTGATGCTTCCGGTAGTACATGAATGATAGTGTTAATCGTAAATAAAAAATGCAAAACTTTCATAATTGAAAAAATCATTCCGGATCCGCCAATCCATATTCAAAATATACTTTCTGGATTCAGAAATCCATAATTGAAAAAAATCATTCCAGATCCACCAATCCGTAATAAAAAATAGGCTTCCGAATTCAGCAATCTGGAAATCAATAATTTATACAAACTTTGCTTCCGGAACGCCCCCTCATTCCGAATGCAACATGATTCACTTCCGGATTGATGAATCCGTAACACACTCTCAGATCCCGAAATTATGGGGTCAGTTTTGGAATTTACAAAATTGTGAGGGTGCAGGAAGAAAAATGTAAGGGTGCAGGAAGAAACTGCCTCAATGCTATTGTTGCCATCGCTTCCACCAGTCTTCCTAACTTTGTGCGGTCTTTTTGATGCCCGACCAATATGTATAAAAGTCAGAATACAGAATAAGCTAAAAGAAAGTAACAACTAACGACATATTCAACATTATCTTTAGATCAGTGCAACATTGTATTTATATTTTATATATGCATCCACAAGTGTTTTTGTCCATCCTTTGTTTCCCTCCTCTCCAAAAGTCGCCTTTTCTCTTACCCTTCCCCGTTAACGATTCAAAATTGGCATAAAAGGTAAAATTGATGATAAAAGGTTGATCATACCAAAGCCTTCAAAGGGTCTCCATCTTTTCTTAATTTTTTCTTGGGTCCTTTGCGGCGTTTATTATTATTTCCTATTGCATCCCTTGCAAGTTTAACCATTTCCCTTGCCTCTTTCGTTGGTTTCTCTAATAGGTAGTCAGGAACATCACGTAGGTGCGGAGGTGGCTCATTCTTGCTCAAAATTTTGTCATACTTCAGTAGATCTGCTCAAATATGATTTCGATCCTTTAAATTCAACTTCAATATTAACAGCAACAAAGCCTTATCCAATCAGCAAGCACAATAAATGTCAATGACATATTTAACAATAATATC
>Ga0123342_1000678_pt1 | contig 55011 bp, 29 predicted proteins | sample Turbeawhitnodule_FD_89960 | JGI IMG/M metagenome (GOLD analysis project Ga0123342, IMG submission 89960) | Root nodule microbial communities of legume samples collected from Mexico - Turtle bean Mexico white nodule | ecosystem: Host-associated > Plants > Roots > Nodule | place: Mexico: Nepantla...
TAACTTTGTTTCTTGTGAAAACAAAAATTTAGTTTTAATAGTTTTAATTTTAAAAATTATTATTATATAAATTTTTTAATTTTTAACAAAATTAATTATTTTAAAAAAATGAACTGAACTTGCTAATACGGTTGGCAACTTCAATGGAGTGAAATTGTCAACCTAGTATCAATTTTATTTACACTGAAGTTGCCAACCCAGTTAGAAACTTTAATTAAAAAATAAAAGGTGAGGAGATTAACAAATTTAATTGATGTTGCCTACACCATTGGCAACTTTGACCAAGAATTGCCAATTTCTGTAATTTTTTCTGCTTTTGCCCATTTACGTAAATATGAAAAAAAAATACACCATTTTGGTGAAGAACCCACGAAAACGACACTGAAATAAAACCACAAAAACAGGTACTACAAGACAAAACCACAAACCGCAACTACAACCATAAAAGAGTAATCACGAAGCAAGACCACGAAATAAGATTAGGGTTTAAAGAAGGAAATTTGTTCTTGAAGAAGAAACAAAGGGGTTTGGAATTGAAGAATGAAATTTGAAGTGTGTGTGAAAAACTAAATAGATTATTATGTCAATTAAGATTAAAATTTAATTTTCTATGATAATTCTAAATTGTCCCGATATATTAATTACTTATTTTATTAATTTTATTTTTTTATAAATATAATAAGTTTAATATTCAGCATTACACTTTCTATATGACAAGTCATTATAACGAATCATCCTTTTTTTTAGTGATATAATAAATATAATTTAATATTATATATAACATTATTATTTAGGAGTGGTCACCAAATCAATTTCAAAACAGAATTTATACCATTGAAGTTTGAGAATCATAAATGCAGATCCTTTTGTTTATTTAATTTTTTTTTTCTGTTTGGAATCAAAAGAGCACTCCTTTAGTCGGATGATCAGTTTTTCCTCCCTTTCTCTTGAAACAACTCCTCATTCTCCTTTCGCTGCTCTACTCCTTGTCTTTGTGAACTCCAAGCTCGGATGTGATACCTACAAAAGACACTCCGACGCTCAAGTGAGAATACGATATTCGGCACTCGACATTATTAATATTGTATGATGACATACCTGATTCTTGGAATTTGTGCCTATTTATACAATTACCATGGGCCATTTGTTCTTGGGTCGAATTAGGGAGTTAGGACATGCTTAGGAATGCATTACCTAGCGCTTGAACATTGATTAGTCTCGTTAATCCTGTTTATGCGTAATGGTTTTGGTTAAGTCGGTCGGTCTATGACCTGATGTCGAGTCAGAGTGTCAGTCGTGCGGACCGTATCGATACACTTGCCCCCTAGGCTCGAGGATGGTTAATCCAAAGAGTCTTTATCTGAGGTCGTAGTGACGGTTGGGCTTCCCAAGGTTGGACGTGACGTTGGCGGCGCCGAACACGTGATGTGACGCGTATTAATGACGGAGGTTTTTGGCATCATTCGTCATGAACCGTTGGATCAAGGGAGATATCTAACAATTGAGATGGGATTGACGCTTCGTCTTCCGGCCTCTCCAAAGGTTATAAATAGTGGTTCCCTCACTGTTCCGAGTCACTACTTTCTTACTCCGACATCCGAAACCTACTCGTCCTAGCACGTTGTCTTCCTTACCTGAGAGGTTAGTCATGTCTTCCTTGTTCTCTTCTTCGTCCTCGTCTTCTTCTTCTTCTGGCTCTTCTACGACCGAACCCCTGTCGGTCAGGGCGATTCAGGTATTGCCCCTTGTGGAGGATGTTGTAAGGGCCAATGACCTGAAAGGTGTTCAGTTACCTTTGCGCAGTCGTCCCACCTCTTGGGGCTTAATTGGGTAGACCCTAAGGTAACTAGATTCATCTTTGTCTTCTTGGATGGGCCTTCCATTTCTTCTTTTATAGGAAAGCACATCATTCTGAAGTCGGATGCCGACGATGATATTTTGGCTATTGATTATTGTCAACTGACCGATACCATATGTATGGGTCGATCTCCCTTAGAAGGTCCCTTCTTCTTCGTCTATTCCTATATTTTTTCTGACCTACACGTCGTCCTCCCTTTTGATGATTTGACCATGGGCATCCATCAGACGCTCAATGTGGCCCCTTCTCAACTCCACCCAAACACTTGGGCTTCGCTTCAGACCTTCCGCCTTGTATGCGACGTGTTTCACCTCTCTTTGACTCCTTTTATCTTTTTGAGTTATTATACCTCTCACCCGACCGAGCATGTTAGCTAGTTGTCGCTTATCAGTCGGTCAGTTAATATTTTGTTTAATCCTTACACCACCTCATACCAAAATTTCAAAGGAAAGTTTTTCATATTTTTTGTTGAGCCCGAGGGCATGGGGCTTTTCTTTGATGAAGTCAGTAAGTTCTAGTTTCCTTTATATTAGACTAGGAACCCTACCCGGTATAAGGAGTGGTCTCGTTTGACTCCGAATGCCGAGGAGCAGGAGATTTATTCTCTTTTTAACAAGCTCCCTCGAAGACTCCCCACACGGAAGTTGTTAATCAAGTACAAGTCGTCTCTGTGATGAACAGACTTTCGAGGTATGTTTACCTTGTTTTTTGTCTCAATTAGTCAATGGTCATAAACTTATGCATTTTTTCTTGATGCAGATATTATGACTAAAGAGACTCCTCTGTCAAGCAGTACTATGACCGTCTTTCTTTCCCAAGCCCTTGAGAGGGGCTGAGGCAGTATTGAATCGGTTGCGGCCGGCAACCTTTCATATTCTGGAGTCGGTCCTTCAACTAATGCCGACAGGGGAAGAAAAAGAAAAAGGAAGGAGGGCTCCAACACTGCTAGGACCACTCGATCTACGGGTGGTAGTCTGAGGCGTCCGCCACCTCGCTCCCCCATTCGGCTGGAGTCTACTTCATCGGTCGGTGTTGTCGATCTTGTTGCTGGTGTCGGTCCTGTTGTTATTGTCGCCCCTACTCCCGAAGCTCCTATGACCCCCTTGGCTCTTCTTGGCGGCGATTTCCAATTCTCGAAGGGTGCCCTAGTCGGTCTGTGCTGAAAACCTTATCGTCGGCGTCCCTGAGGAGGATCTACTCTTGACCAACATTAAGATGCAATGTCGGGATCTCGCCTTGAACCGACTGGCCGCTGACGTTTGAGGCCGGAGGGTCGAGTAGATCTCGCGACTTGAACATGAGCTGACCGAGACCTCCAGCTTGCTGAAGTCATCTTTGAAGACAGTCTCAACCTTCAAGTCCAGAATGGCTAAAGTCGAGGTCGAACTTGAATTGGCCGAGGCTAGTGCAGCCGAGCTGGAAAGGAGGGAAAGGGAGAAGACGACCAATGTGACCGAACTGAAGAAAGCCCTTAAGGAGTCTAAGGCCAAGATCTCGGTGCAGGATGGAGAAAGCCTCGGTGGAAGCCAAGCTTAACAAGATCCAAGATGATACCTTGGTGATGTTGGGCAAAAGCTTCGACCAGGTCGTCCAACAAGTCCACCTGTTCTACAACGGGCCACCATTGATCGGTACCTTTAACGCCACTAAAGACGTCTGTGAGGGTCGACTGGTGCCCTTTGACGAGGTGGAGGCCTTGAAGAATGTGACGCTGATCACTTCTGCCGAGGACGTTTAGTCTTTAATGATTTTTGTTTTCTCGAGTCGGGGTGTGGCCTTTAGTTTTGTTCCTTCGAGTTCAGGGTGTGACCTCCTTCTTCTTTTCTTTTATGAATATATCGATTGCCTTCTCTTCGTTCCTCTTTTTCATAATGCACAAGTTATAAGTTAAAATTTTAATAGCTAATTGGTCGTTATAATCGTGGATAAGAATTATCTTGCTTAAGTTGTTAGTTGTTGAGTCTCGGACGGTATGACTGATGAGGTTGAGCATGATTGTTTGAACCAAGTCTTTAATGTATCAGGAGGGTATATCGATTAGGTTTCATCCTTGACTGATCTAAGTCTTTTGGTATCGATAGGGTATACCAGTTAAGACTACATCATTGACCGAACCGAGCCTTTAAGTATTGACAAGCTATACCGGTTAAGGTTACGTCCTTGACCGAGTGGTCTTTAGGTGTCATGAGAGTATACCGTTGAAGGTTACATCCTTGACCGAACTAAGTCTTTAGGTATCAGCGGGGTATGCTGATTAAGGTTACATCTTTAATCGAGTCGAGCGCTTTAAAGTGAGTGAATTTATATGCTTATGCACATGATGGAAGAGAAATGCCTCATTAAAACCTTCCCGACCGAAAAACCTCCTTAGAGAAAAAACGCTTTGGCGAGGAAAGAGTGCATGATTTTATTAATCTTTAACTATAATAAAATTTGAGGTGCGTGACATTCTATTTTAGGTGATATGCCCCCTCGGCTGTAACATCTTGGATCAGAAAAGGGCTTTCCAAGATGAATGAGAATTTTTCGTCCGTCTTCCTGACCTCACTTAGCATCCTCCAAACAAGGTCTCCTTTCTGAAAGCTTCTCGATCGGACCTTGTTGTTATACCACTTGGCCGCTTGGAGCTTGTATGCAGTTTCATGGATCTTGCTATTGTCACGAAGCTCGTTTAGTAGGTCAAGTCTGACCGACAGACTCTCTTGATTTAGGGATAAATCGAAGAGTTGCCTTTTGTGGGAAGGCTCACCTACCTCGACCGTAATCATGGCTTTGACGTCGTAGGTTAGATTGTGGGGTGTTTCTTGTGTTGAGATTTGGGACGTGCAGCGGTACGCCCATAAGACTTCTACCAACTCTTGTGCCAATTTCTGATCCACGTGCACTGTGACAATGTTTCCCGACACCGACAGGAACTTCATGGCCAGATGAGGTGTGGAGATGAGCGCCCTCAGCCTATTGATGGACTGTCATCCCAGTAGGATGTTATAAGAGGTGTTGACATATATTACCAGATATCGGATTTTAGTGGTCTTGCTCGCCTCACCTTCGTCGAAGGTGGTATAAAGTTCGATATGTCCTTGAGTGCCCACTCTTTGGCCCGAGAAGCTGACCACGTGATCATCATACGATTTCATCTCCTTCTCGGCTATCCTTATTTGTTTGAACGTCTTCCAGTAGAGGATATCCACAAAACTCCCTTGGTCCACCAGAGTTTTCATGACAGTGAACTTGTCAATATTGACCGATATCACCATGGGGTCGTCCTGCGAAGGTCGACACCCTTGAAATCCTCATCGATGAAGGTGATTGGGGGCATTCTCGGTTGGAAAGAAATGGTGTTCACTTGATACACTGCTCTCACGTGCTTCTTCCTAGCATTGTTGGAGCTACCACCCCCAACAATCGTGTTGATGACCTCTCACTCACCCCTTCCTCTTTCCCTTCTTGTAGGTCGACGGTCGTCTTCTCTCGTCCTCTGAGGGGAGTAGTCCCTTTGCCTTGTCGCCTCTTCCCATCGTGGGGATCGCTTCGATTCCCAATCCCCATTCCCAAATTGCTGAAGGTGCTCGACTTGGATAAGTTTCTCAATCTTATCCTTCAGCGTCTGACATTCCTCTATGGTATCTCCACTATTTCTATGGTACCGACATCTACGAGTTTGGTCAGCATTATGAGGACTTGCAACCCTTCTTGGTGGCGGAATTAGATCGACGCTTAAGGCCTTATCTAGGACCTTTCCCCTGTCGGCGCTTAAGGGGGTGTATCTTTTGAACCAGTGCCCCCAGTTGTCTCTGTGCCTATCTCCTTGTCCAACCAGGTTTTGGCACTCCTCCATCTTTTCTTTCCTCTAATCCCCACCTGTCTCGGTTCGAGCCTGGTTCTTAAACTCCCTTAGCTCCTCCAGCTGAATGAACTTAGCGGCCTTTCGCCTAAGCTCTTCCAGGCTCTCAGCTGGCTCCATGCACAAGCTGTCAGCAAACGATCCCGGTCGTAGGGTTGTGACCATGTGATGCATGACTACGTTCAGGGCTTTGGCGAATGTTGACCAGGGCGATAGAAGTTAGGTGATGCGGTCGGCTGGTAGCGAATTGTGTCTCAAACTTGGACACCAGCATCTCAAAACAGTTGATAGAGTTTGGAGGAAGCTTCATAAACCAACTTAAAGCTCCTCCTTTTAGCAAGGTGGGGAAAACTCGACACATGACTGCATTGTTCGAGGTGTACAAGCTCATGTGTGTGGTGTACACGTCTATGTTCTCGTCGGGGCCGGTCGTACCGTCATAGTGGTCCCTGTTAAAGTCCTTCCACCTAGCCGGTAGGGGTACTCCGATTATAGATGGATGTCGGCGGGTTGGGTCCAAAGTACCGATTGTAGTGACCGACCTATTCAGATAGGATTCGTCGTCAGCCTCTTGGGTGTGGATCTTATCGTTCGGCTCCTCAATAATTCTGGGGTCGGCGGGGGTGGTGAAGGACCTCCCAACAGGGTTGGTCAGCTCGACAGATGGACCCCCTTTCCACAAACTTCCTTTTCATCTCTTCTTTCTCCTTTCGGAGAGCTAGAATCTCAGCCTTATGCTTTCGCTTAGTCTTCTCATTCCTTCTCTTCATCTCAGCCATCTCTTTCTGCAGAGACATCAAGAGCACCATCTGCTCAGCATCAAACATCTTCTCGTTCATCCTACTTCTGGTTGGCACCATCTACTTTCTTCTTCACGTTAATTATTCTCGAACGAGGTTGGAACTAAGAGAACGATTCGATCACTCCTTCGGTCAGTCGGTCAGCTCTTCCTCCCTTCCTCCTAAAACAAACTCCTCACTCTTATTTCGCTGCTCTACTCCTCGTCTTCGTGAACTACAAGCTCGGATGGCACCTGCAAAAGACACTCTGACGCTCAAGTAAGAATTTGGTATTCGACACTTGACGCTATTAATATTGTACGAAATCTATGCTTGAAATCTATGCTTACTTATACAATTACCATGAGCCCTTTGTTCTTTGGCCGAATTAGAAAGTTGGGTCATGCTTAAGAATGCATTACCTAGCGCTTAAACATTGATTAGTCTCGTTAATCTAGACATAACGGTTTTGGTTGTATCGATCGGTCTTAGACCGAATGCCAAGTCAGAATATCGGTTATGCGGATCGTATTGGTACATTTCATTTTCATGATTTCTTCATGCATATTTCTCATGTAATTTTGTTGGAAAAATGTCTGATTGAATGATCTAAAAAGCATCTAAATTACACCATGTAAAACTTAAAACATTAAGTATAATATTATAAATTAACTATCTAAAATGATTTATTTTGGTAGTTGTTTATGAGTTAGATTGACCATTCTTAATTTCTATCCGAAATAGCTTCATTGATTAAATGGGAAGTAGGATAATAAAGTGAGAACTTTTCAGTTTATTAGTAGTAAACTCTATTTTGTGGATAAGATGGTGGTTATGGTTGGCAATGGCAAAGCGAGCTGGTAATACTGCACACAACTATTAACTTTACTCTGCTATCTATCTTCACACTTTCATATTCTCTTCTGTTGAGTTTGCTTTTTTAACCATAAACCTTCCAAACCTCACGCTCAAAGGGGTAATCCCAACTCTGCCTTCTTCGGAACTTGGACCCTACCAAGACTCCATACAAGAGCTTTCGAATTCCCGTTCAAGATCATACTTACGAGAATGCCTTTTCAAGTATATGTTTGTGAGGTTTGGATCGATTAAAGACTCCAGCACACTAAACAACAATGTAAACAAAATAATTCTGGTAGTATGATCTGAAATACAGAGAGATATTTTTGAAATTTTTAGTGTTCATGCAACTGCATAAGGAAAATGGCAATGCATAGTCCACGTACATATTTAATAATTAACTATCTTAATTCCAGAAGTCCCATATCTGTAACGTTTTCATGCAGAGTAATGTGTCTGTGACTAGCCAGGCACAGACATTTTTTTTATGGTGGTGGTGGTGCAATGATATAGTCCATAAGATAGAGTGTGATCCTTAATCACTGCTGATTGATTGATTGATCAGAAGAAAGGATGCCTAGTTCGCCGAGATGGGGATCAATATCATGGTGTGAATCTAGAGATATTGGACGCTCACTGAACACCCACGTTCCTTCTTCAGTCTTGGTCATGTTCTTGTTCAGGTCTTGCCTCCAGTATGGTGGCACCGAATGCTCGTCCTTCAAGAAGTCGCAAGCCTTGTTCACCAAAGCAATGTCCCTCAAACTCGTTCTCTTGAATGCATCATTCTTTCCATGGTATCTGCGCATGATCAAACCTTTCTTATCAGATCATCATATTTAATATTTTTATTTATAAAATATCTTCCTAAATCATTTTCATCTAACCAGACGTGGAAGAAACGGCTACAGAAAAAAAGAGAGTAAATAATATGTATGTGATAAATAATAGAATAATAAAATAATTTTGTTTATTATGTGGAATAAATAGAACGATGATAGAAATATAGATAATAAAACATATCTTCTGAATTAGTCACGAGGCATGGTCCTGCTGACACCCTCCATAACTCAGAATATTAACAGCTGTTGGCATGTGTATGACGACACAAACAAGACAAAAACAAGACATCACATCTTTGAAAATATCATTTTATCGTTATATGGATTCTTCACATCTTTTAAATATTCTCTATCTATTACTCACATCCTCTAATAGACCCATACATCACTAAAAAACAGTCAATCTTTAGAAAAACTGATTGGTTGGATTGAGACTCAATTAATTTATATTTAATTATTGAAAATATTTCATTATTTTTCAATTAATTAAATTGTAAACTTTCTTGTTTCCAACCCTGCAAAGGAAGAGAAAGAAATATAATATAGTAAAGAGAGTACTATACATTCACATTCTTCACATAAACATAATCCATTAAATTAATATTTTAATTATATTTAATTTATTTTTCATTTTTAATATAAAATATTATTATACTATTTTTTGAGGTTATAAAGTGTTTCGCTGAAAGATGTCTTTTGGTTCCTAAAGTGGGTAGCAGGGTGATGTCTTTTTAATTTCTAGCTGTCATAATTTATTGAGAAAAGTTTATTGGATACAGTCAAAAGTAAAAAAAATATATATATAATTGTATAATTTTTAAAGTTGTATACCATTTATAAAAAAAAATATAAAAAACAAATAATAAGTTTATTAATAAACATATAAAATGATATATAAATTTATAATTAAATGATATAAAAATATTAAAATAATATTATTAAGAGTTATAATATGATTATATAAAAAAATTACAAATTATCAGTATATCTTATAGAAAAATATTGATTTATTAAGGTATTAACTGTATTTTTTTCTGAAGATATTAGCACTCTAATTTATTTAACCTAACCGATGATTTATGAGTAAAAACTGTTGAAAACACAAATTTTGCATGAGTGGGTGAAGTGAGTTTTGTGTAGACGCAGAGTTGTTGAAGATGAGTTTTGTGTGGTTGTTGAAGTGAAGAGTGAAGAATGAAGAAGAAAGTGTAAGAAAGTACCCGTCGAGCAAGTGCAATTGAGCCTCCAAGTTATGGGCGCAGGCAACATCCGCATCAGGGTTCAAGAAAGGTGATTTCTTGTGATCCAACTCCAACTGCTCCCCAACGTGCAAATAACACCAGGGCAACCACTCCACCAGCTTCACCAACCACCGCGGCGAGTCCTCATTGAAGAACAACCCCGGCGACTGCGGTACAAGGTCATGCTTGTTCAGCACCCTCAGCACCTTTATCCCCAGCTCCTTCTCCAACCTCTCCTTGAACCTCACATTCCCCACCCTCGGCCCCGAAAACGAAAACACCGAAACATGCGCTTTTCTCCCATCCTTTCCCACGTTCACCCCATTTTCCACAACATCGAAAGCACTCAGTGTCGCCATCGCACTTCCAAGACTATGCCCCGTCGTCGTAATACTCACCTCTTCGTTCTCATAAACTTTCATCAACCGCCTCACCTCCCCGAGAACCTGTTCCCTCGCCGAGTACTTACAAAACCCGCACTCCGTTTCCTTGTCCGTGTAGAGATCCAAGAAACCAGCCTCCACCTTTACACCCTCCACGGAACAGGGTACGTGGGGAGTGATCGGTCTAAGGTAATTCGTGAGGTCGGCCACCCACTCCACGTTCGTCACTGTCCCTCTCCATGCGATCGTGATGTCCCTCCGCCCTAGACGCTTGCTCGTGGCGTCGTCCGACACCGCAATGAACCCTGCCCAGTTCGCGTGCTTGCTCCACCTCTTGTCGGGCCACCGCGATTTGCGGAATAATTTAGGGAGCTTGATGTTGGCCGTCGCGTAGAGATAACGTGTGATGGTGTATCCGACGTTGGGCATGTCCAGGGATTGGAAGAATTCCGGTACGGAGAACCTGCAGCTGCCGCAGTATTTGGAGTAGGGATCGTAGTCGAAGGCGTCGTAGCAGGCCTGGGCCATCTCCCCGTAGTGGATAAGCTCGGCCCGCATTACGGGATCCATGGGATCCAGAAGGCCGGCCCAGTTGTCCTCCCCGTGGATCTTGCGCCACACCTCCGCTAGTGGTTTTTGTTTCTTCTCTTCTTCTTGCTTCTGAGTGCTCTGCAGAGTAGATGAAAGCGTGGCACTGCATGTAAAGTTGGTGGTGTAAGTTTTTAAAGTTTTGGTGGGTTTGGGTTTTAGGGTGTTTGGTAGTTGGGATAGGAAGGTGTGAGCTTGGTTCTTCTGTGTTTTTGGCAAAGCCACCACCATGGTTCCCATTGATGAAGCCATCTCGAGGTTCAACTGAAGAAGCAAAGGATACTTGCTTTCTTATGGAGATTTTGGGACAAGAAAATGGGTCGTTGCGTCTGTATTTCAGACTCTATTTCCCAGATACCTACTGTGACTCATGGACCATTTCCATCGCAATCATTCGTTTCTAGATCTTACTTTCACACTATCTTTTTTTTTTTATAGAAAGAGTGGGTGTTAAACTATAATTTTCCTTCCTTAATCATAGATACGTGCATGAGTTTCATTTCATAAACAATACCCCCATCCGAAAAACAATAATTCTACTCTCTTATCTTCTTTCAATAATACATATTGCTTTCATTTAATTAAAAGTTACTATTCCATGAACAATGATATGTTGTTCACTCTATAATGATTTTTTTATTAAATATAAATAACGCTTTTAAAATGAAACAACGCAGATAACTCATTACATTAGAGATGCTCAAAGTCTTGTTGAGTAAATTGTTGGCTAGTTATGTTAGTAATCACATAAAATATTATAAACAATAAAATTTGAATACATGTTATATAAATGTAAATTATTTAATTATAAACATTTGTATATAGTTATTTAATTAAAATTATTTTCAGTAAATGTTTTAAAATAATTATTGTAAAAGTAAAAAAAAAAATCTTATTATATTAACATTATGTGATATGAGCATTAAGAGTGACTAAATAATGTATGTTGAAATTCCTCTTTCTCTATAACTCAACAAAAATATTATTTTATTTAAATATAATATTTTATTACAAAATAGATGTGAGGTGGATATTTTTACCAGTCGATATTTATCCATGAAGTAATAAACAAATGCAATAGCACGTGGGTGGATCCAGTTTCAACCATAAAACGACGTAGGTGGAAAGTGATATAGGACGAAAAACTGGTACACGTTTAAAACAATGCCCTTCGTTAGTAGGACCACCGCCCTTCATAAGGTCAAGAAATCCACATATCTAATCTTCACGTTCTCACCTCAAAAAAAAAATCAATCTGAAATTAATTAATAAATAATAAGAATACAAAAACGTCTATTATTTAAAACCCTCGTTCAACGTTATTATGATAATTCATTGAATGAGGGAGAGAGGAAGGTCATTTTATAGAATAAAGGATTAAAGTACTCTTATGTTTTTTTTTTATTATTATTATAGGTATTTATGTTATTTCCTATCTACTGAACTCTTTTTTTTCTATTAATCAACTCATAAATATCTTACTAATTATCTTCATTTTCCTTTTCCTTGTTTCATTTATTTTTTCTCTAACTAAAACATATTAAAATGTTGCAAGATGAAAGCAGGTAAAGAGATTCTGGAACTTGTAACATTATTATAATAAAATTAAGATAATGGTAAGATAATGGAAGGCGTGCTTCACGTGGACAATTTATAACTATAAACGATAAACCCTCTGATCTAGATATTTTTAAGGGTATTATCGTCCACGTCACTAATAATTAGTTAAGATGCGTGAGGGAATTAAATTCATTCATTGTAATTCGGATTTTGGGACTTGATTTCAATTTTTTTATTTATTTAAATATCTATATTTAATTATTTTTATTTAGTATTTAAATCTAATTATTTATTATTGTATTAGTTTTTTGAAAAATATTTGTAGCATTTATATAATTTATTCAATTTGATTTTTTTATTATTGAAAAAAACTTGAATCAAATTCCTCCATTTTTAAATTAACATCAATTTAGTTTCTTATATCACGAGAAAAGGAACCAAATTAATTTAAAATTAGAAAAATTAATTATAACTTTTAATAATATTATGTGAAGAAAATTAAATTAAATATTTCTATACTATTTAGACGAATTTTGTAACATCTTAAAATAAGCAGTTGCAAATATACCAATTTATTCTCAATAATGTTTATATAATTCTCCAAATATTTTACTGAACAAAAAAAAGTTTTTCAAAGCATTTAAAAATATAAATATATAAACATAAGATGTCCATACTCTTTGACATGGCATGTTTTAATGTTAAAACACAATTGTATTACTTTAAAATATAACATGATAAAAATACATATAAAGTAAAAACAAACTAAAAATAACCGGTGTATGAAAAATAAATAATCATTCAAAGCTTTACATCAACTAAATTTATCTAACTCGTTTATCAATTCAATATTATTTATATATATATATATATAGAAATGATTATTTTTGGAAAGTTTTGTTCATTATTAATACGGAAGATAATACGTTCTATTTTGTGTGACTAACAAAACAGGACATGCATTGCTAGTACCTAGCTGCAACTCACATTTTAAAAAAGAAAATGCCTTGTACAATCAATTTTTCCGTGCGTTTGAATACAACTTTTTTAAGTACCTGAATTATTTATGTGAAAGGAATATTTTTGTAAAATAGAAGTACTCTTAAAAAAATCCCCTTCATTATTTGTCCCGTTATCTATTCGATGTATGTGAATGTAGATACTTTTATACCTATATGCATATATAAAATATAACTATTTAGGATATTTTTTATTCAATTTTAAATAAAATTATTTAGGATAAATAGTCAATTTATTACTATATGTATTGATATGTTTTTTTAATATAATAAAAAAAATATTTTTAAGTAATTTTATTTTTTATAGTTTTATTTAAATTTCAATAACAATTAATATAATTAAGTACATGATTTCCAATAATTACGAGGTGTGTTTTATAATGACTTTTCTAAATGTAACAATATCAAATCAAATATGACGATAACTATAGTCTTAATGATATAATGGTTTTCTAATAAGTAAGTTTAATTATATGTCGTTAATTATTATTATTTCATGTTTTAAATATTTATTAACTCTTTTCATGGATGATATAGAAGTCATTGACAGTTACTTGTCTTATCAATGGTTTATAAAACTATTGTGTGATTATGTTCCTACACAAAAAGTCATCCACAAGTTTTAAGAATATCATTGATAGGTAAGTACACTAAAAACTTAACTCCGTATTAATCAGTTCACGGTGTGGATATAACATCCTAAAAGGTCGATCCAGTTCAAATTTTCAAAATCTGAACTGGATAAAACTAAAGGTTTTGTAATTTTTTTTCTTTCTCTTTTAATTGTTTATCAATATTAACTTTTACTTTTTATTGAATTATAGTGTAATAAACAACCAATAAGCTATGAGTGTGGTTATTACATTATGCAATTGATGGTTACCATTGTAAGACTGAACCTTAAAAGTGATTGGCCTAAGGTAACATGATGGTAAATTAATTTTATAATTCTTTACCATATATGTTTCTTAAAACTAATTTATGTCAACCACATTTTGAAAAGTAATTCTTCAAAATGTCTTCGGAAGCCATATCATATGTGAAACATTATTGGTTTTCATATTTCATAAATTTTTATAACTCTAGGTTAGCCGATGAATAGTGTATGAATTAAATAGATAAAGATATATTATTAGTGTTTGTAATACATTTTTATCAATATATAAAAATTGATTCTCTGAATTTATGTATTTGTCTGGCTTGATTATAATTGAACAAATCAATTTAGATGGGTATAAGCATTAAACAGATTGTACTAGAAAAAAAACAACAACCATATACAACAACGACTATTTACCATAACCACATTCTTATATCCCGTGCAAAGATTTATAAATGGGGCTATTTACCATAGCTGCATTCTTAAATCCAGCAGAAATATTTATAAATGCGGCTATTACCATAATCGTATTCGTAATGCAGCTATTTACCATAGTCGCATTTATAAATCTCATTTACAAATGCGACTAAATAGCAGCATTCTTATGTGTTGGATTTAAGACCGTATGTAGACCAAATGCGGCTATATAGATGCCATTATAAATTGAAATAGCTATAGCTGTTATCTTTAAACTTTTTGCACCAGTGCTAGTACCAGTTCCAACCCACATTTAAAAAAAATCTCTTTCATTATTTGTCCCGTTATCTATTGGATGTATGTGAATGTAGATATTTTTATACCTATATATACATATATAAATACCTGCGGATATTTTATTTTTATTTTTCAATTTTAAATAAAATTATTTAGGACAAATAGTCAGTTTATTACTATAAGTATTGATATATGTTTTTAATATAATAACAAAATATTTTACAGTAATTTTATTTTTGATAGTTTTATTTAAATTTCAATAACAATTAATATAATTAAGTACATTATTTTTAATAATTATCAGGTGTGTTTTATCATGACTTTTCGAAATGTAACAATATCAAATCAAATACGACGAGTACTATAGTCTTAATGTTTCTCAAATTCTCCTAACTAATATATATATCATGGTGCAATAATTTTTGTTAGGAAGGATGTTCATATTCTGGCAATTACACCTAGAAAGTAATGTGTTAGTCGTGTATGGTGCTCAACGCTTTGAACTGATTAGCAGATCAATTTTTAATTTATTTTAACTCAAACAATGGAGCCAAATTCTTCTTGCATCTTCATATTGGTTCTAACTTCATACATTTTTCTTAATTCCAACAATATTTTTAAAAATATGATAGAAAGTGTGATATTTTTTTCTTCATTTTCAAGTGCTGATGGTTGTTTGTGATGACTCTGATAACTATTGATTCAAAAGTATGACAACACTCATCTCACATTTCAAAATTATCCATTAACATATTCTTATCCATATAGAAATAAAAGTTTGATGTTCCTTCTTACTCCATTGGAAATAGAACAAAAACCTACCTTTTTCCTATTTCTTTTTTGTGTAATTTTATTTTATTTATGAACTAAATTTTGGATAAAACAATGCACATGTTCGAATTATGATGATATTATTTATTTTTGAGATATCTCATAATGTTAATAATATCTTCCGCGATATCTAACATGAATCATGGTTTTAGCGAGTATTGATTTTTAACTTTTACTTAGTTGATAATGTAACTGGAATTAATTTTAATCTGGTCACTCCCAAATGCACGCTCTCATTGTCCCCTATTCAGTTTTTCTTCTCGTGCATCCATTCTTGTTGTATACAATTGGAAATTATATCATTGTAAGGTGAAAAAATGCAGCTAGACTGACAGAACAAACATCCATATTTAAATTCATATTAAACAACCCACAAAAAAATAGCGAGGTGCAAAAATACAAAAATCATAAAAAAATTAGCGAGGTACAAAAATGGAGTACAAAACTAAAAAAAAATATCTTCGCACTGAGAACGTCAAATACAATGAATGTTTTCGTCAATTCTCTCTCACACACTCAAATGATAGATCTGTTATCTCAAATGCTGCAGTTGGAGGAAAATGGAAGTGATGCGGTTGGAAGGAAGGTACGAGTTTGCGAAGGTGCAACTGAGGTTATTAAAAAATGTGAGGTTATGCTTCATTTAAGATTATTTAAAATTTTAAAAATATTAAAATCAATTTTTTTCAGTAATTAACATGAAGGTGAAAGGGGAAGGTATGTTGGTGAATGAAGGATTTGCTAACAATGGATTCAATTAATCCTTGTCAATAACCATGTCCATGGAATATTAAAATTTATAGCCCATAAAAGATGTGCACCCATTTCATAATTATTAAAAAACCAAACACGTGTTCAACAAAATTATCAAAATTATTATTTGTTATACTAAGATTGTATTTTTTTATTATTGTATTAAAAAGGAAATATATTAATATATGTTGTACTAAACTAGCTCTTTATCCAATTATTTAAAATATAAACTTAAATAAAAAATAATAATTTTAAAGTATAACTCAAATAAAATGCATATTAAAATATCAGTGCAAATAACTTTTTTTTTTAAATTAATGTTATAACATAAAGTATATATTTTAAAAATTTATTTGTCTTAAAAACAACTTCAAGTTCACATGTCTAAATAAAAAAAAATATGCATATGAAATTAAATTCAAAACAATTGTTCAATGGTTAATATTTCTCTCACCAATAACTTTATTTTAATCACTTGATTTAAAAAAAAATATTCAAATAGAATTCATTAACCATGATTGTATTGAAAGGTTGGATATCATTATATGCATATACCCGTCCTATGAACAAGCGAACAATTAAAATAACCCTAACCATTACGTGTTAGTATTCATTAAGTTTAGATTATGAATTTTACCCGTGGATATTTGCGGGTATGTTTTTTGTTGTCATCATAGTCATCATGCTAACCATATTAATTTAGCAACATTATAATCTTATATATTAATTTTGTCTTTAAACCATTTTAAAAAGGTATTGCTATACTAAGTCAACAATCAGTTTTTATTTGCAAGCAAATTGATTGACTTCAACAACATTTTAACATTTTATGTACTGCTATGTAAGAAAGAACTTTATCTGTGTTGTTCAATATATATTAGTTAGATCTAGCAATCCTTAAACTTGTGTGTCTTTCCCTTCATTCCTTCCTCCGAGACAAGACTTTGGAAAACCTTTAACTTTTGCTTTGACATATACTTTGAAGCTTCATCTATAAAAATAAATAATATTCTTTATATGACAATTGTTTCATCCTCCATTCCAATAAGAAAGAATTTGTCTAAAAGGGAAATTATTGAACTTAGACAACGACTAACAACTAGTGAGGAACAGGTTCCAGTTTCAATTATTTCATAGTTTAATCCTTCAATATATACCAACTCAAGCAACAACGACTAAACAAAATATTTTTCAACAACCAAATACTCAACAACAACAAAATCAGATGCAATATAATGACCAAGTGCAACACGACAACAATTATAACCAACAACACAATTCACCCACTAGTGATTATAATAATTATTAGTTTGTTAAGAAGCTTTGTATTGACATTGGATTTCTTTTCTTAGATGTTTTCTTTGGTTCAAATGAACTATATTTGGATATTTTGGATATTTTGAATATTTATATTATCACATCGATAAACTTAGATCAAACTTTTTCCACATTCATTATTATTTTTTTATAATCGTTTACAATCTAAAAAATATTTTATCATGATTTTGAATATATATGTTTAGGTTTGTAAAAAGAAAATTTTGAATATACATGTTCAGGTTTGTAAAATAAAAAATATCTTGATAAAGTTGACTTGGAAAAAATTGAAATTGGATATTACATACGGTTTTTTCCGTAGTAAATACATCAGACTTTACATACACAATTTTTTGTATGTAATTACATACGAATATATTCATGTGTAATTTACATATGGATTTTAAAATTCATATGTAACAGCTATCTACGATAATTTTACATACAATTTTTTTCCCGTATGTATTTTATATGTAACTATGTTTTACATACAAATTTTGTCTATTCTATACAAATTTCTGGTATCAAATTCATCTTTCTAATATGAATTCTACCTTCATCCAGCTTTCGCATTGCCTTCACAAAACCCATTCAAAATTATAAACTCTAAAACATGTAAGGATTCAAGACCAGGTTTAAATCATTTGGTATCTAGAGCAAGGTTTTGGTCTAAGCTAAGTGTTATTCACCTTTGTTTTCTTCTTAAATTTTTTTGTGTTATCTTCATTTTGTTTTACATATCTTGAATATGTTTTGGGTTATTTCACCAAATATGTTGTGTTCATTATGCTTTTAATTGGTTCAAAACATCCATTCCGTATTTAATCATTCATTCTATCTTGAATCACCAAAACATGTGTTTTAGGTTTCATACTTATGCTACTATGTGTGTTTTTGTTTTTGTTTCATTTTATTTGGCTCAATATTTGTTTTAGTATTATTAATTTGAGTTTTAAATCTAATCCATGTCTTTTAAGTCATTTTCATTCCATATATGTCGTAAACTTTTAATAGTACTTTGTTTCATTTTAGTTTTTATTTTTTATTTTGTGAGTCTACCACAAAATATTGTGTAATCCGATTTATTTTGGCTCTTTGCATGTTTTTACATTTATGAATTTGAGTCTCTTAGCTTGTTATTATACCATTAACAAGTTCTTTAGAGTTAGATTTTCATTATGTCTTGAGTTATCATAATCTTCTTTCAATTTCACATGTTTCCTTCCCTTTGTAGTTTGTTGATTTTTGATACAAGTTGGAACATTTATTGCAAGCTATATACACGTTAAAATGGTGTGAAATATTACGTGAGAACTTCAATATATTGATAATATCCTGTTAAAGAGGCACATTCGAAAATCGTAGTGCAAAAAAATGATAAATGTTAAAAGCCTAGATGTCAATATTGAAAAAGTTTGAAAGAAGTGTGAAAAATAGCTCTCAAATTTTGAATTACTGCATTTGATTCAGTGCATATTTTGAGATGAAATTTTGTGAGAATATTACCTATTGTGTTAGCAATATGTGGTAAAAATTTGGGAGAAGAATTCAATATAGAAAAATTTAAATGAATTCTTGAATCAGTGTTGCCATAACCATTCTTAGTAAAAAAAAATTGTTTCATTCAATCTATTTTAGTGCTTTTCTTTAGGTTTCCAAATTTGAGTGCCAACTATTTTTGCATCTTTAATTTCTTGCCTTGAGTCCTTAAAATTACTCTTTGAAGTTTTTCAATTTTAATCCATTTGAGTTTACCAATTTAAATTGAGCTTTGTTGATGTTACTTGTTGGCCTCTTAAGGTGAATTCAATTGTGGAGTTTTGGTCTTGTTGAGTTGAAGTTAAGCTTTCCTTGATTAATTATGGCAAAGACAAAAAAAGGAAGTGCTCACATAGGGAACAAACAAGCGAAGATTTAAGAAAGAATACTAAACACTTTGAAAATGAATAAGAATTGAACTCGCTTAAAAGTTTATCTTCTTGTTTTTCAAAGTCACTTAAAAATGGGAGTATTCTTCTCCTATATTCTCCGCCAAGGAACTTTTATTGGAAGTTGGTACCTCTCAAATTTCTCTTTTAAAGCTTGAAAAAAAATTTGAAGTTTTTTTCAGTCATTCTGTTACACTTGAAGTTCTTTCAAGTCTTCCAAGGATGCTTGAAGAGTTCTTACATTTAGGTATATGTCTTTGCTATTTAGTTTTCTTAGTAACAAAAATGTTAAAATTTCGTGAAAGAATTGTATTGAAATAAGCTTGTTATTGAATTAATTTGAAACTTCGAAACATAAATGTTCACGTCTTTTAATTTCATTACCTTTTAGAAATTCAATCTGGATATGCATAAAATAGTAGAAAATAAAATAAGAATACAAGAAATAATTATAAAACCAATTGGCGAATACTTTACAATTCATATGACAACGAAAAAATTGAAAATCAATACCTTAAAGTGTTAAAAACAAAAATAAAGAAGTCACTATTTTTTTAAGGTAATTTACACATTATTACTATTATAATTTGAAAAATAGTATAGAATTATATATATATATATAATATAATATTATACTTAAGTTTTATTATAAAAAGACCAAAATTTGACTATTGCATATGAGTATTAAAACCATACAATCTATGTTAGAAAGACAAAAAAATACTATCAAATATTAAAAAAATCATTATCAAATTTTGTGAAGGTGTTATGAATTACGGATTGAGGAGGGTTTCTTTTTGCACCTCCATGTTTTTCTTATTGCACTCCACACCTAAAAAAAATACTCAAATCATCATTTGACACTTTTCATTGAACATTTTTTCTTGAATTTCGGAATGTGAAAGTTAAAATTTGTGTTTTAGATTGTACAATATTCCATTTTACACAATCTATAATACAAATTTATATTCTGAATTGTAGAATTTGGAATGAATAATTTTTGAAAATATGAGGCTACGTGAAAAAATTATGAGGTACAAAAAGAAATTTATAGATTTTTAATATATATGGGTTATGCGGACCAGCCCGCTCCGCTTTGGTGGTTTGTCTATGTATTTCATTTGAATGTATGTTCTCTTAATTTAGTGTCTTTATAAAAGTGTGTCGTCATCTTTTAAGAACGGAGTGTTTTTTTATTGAACCAACAACTATTTTTCTTTGCATCTTCTTTCTTTTGTAGGTGTTTTGTAGTTCTCATTTGAATCCTAAAAAAGTTAAAATTAGTATCTAAATAAAAGATATTAAACTTGAGCTAGAGAGATACAAAAAGATGAATCAAGAATACCAAGAAAGATATAGATTGAATTGTGAAGAAAAAGAAATGAGAGAAAGACTTGATCATAAAGAAAAAATAAAATGGCTTGACCAAGAAGAAAGAATATAAAGAACTGACTGATAAAGAGAAATAATGATGAAAATCATCTGGCCTCGAAACTTTCGGCTAAGATGATAGACGAAAATTTAGACTTATTAAAGAGATTGTAAAGTCTTTTATTCTTCTTAGCCTTGTAAAAATTGTGTAGAGTAGTTAGAAAGTTTTGGGTCTTGTATTTTGGGCCAAAGTAGATATGGATGTAAATAAAAAAGAAAGTAGATTGTAAAATAGCAAAAGAGGGGTGCAATAGAAATGTAGGCAAGGAAGACATGAAGCTCCACATGTCTTCTCCTTAATGGATAGGATTTGCACCAATAAGGTGGTGACACTTGTCACACTCTCATTTGAGAGGTTTTGAGAGACTTTCTCCTATAAATAGTAGTCTCTTGTACATGATTTTTATCTTTAATTTGAGTAATGAAATGTTGTCCAATTAAGACACTTTTACTTGTTCAAAGTTCTCTTTATAATTGTCTTCTTGCTAGACAAATTTCTAGACTCCTCCTAATAGTGTTGGCCTAACCCCACTCTAGAAACTAAGTGTTGGCCTAACCTCACTTAGATTCACCGTCATAATTTTCAACTCTTCCAAATTTCTACAATTCTTCATGTTTCCGCAATAGTCTTCATTATCCGTAGAAAATATTAAAATCAAAACAATGAAAAAGAGGATCTACAAATGAAGATGCAAGCTAGGATTGCATCAAATAAGAGATGGAGTGATTAAAAGATATTCAATAACTTTCTCCTATTGTGAAAGTAAGAGAGACTATGATAACTATGGAGGGAAACAATAAGAGCAAAAGGAGGAAGATGTTTGCAATTAGACACGTTACCTAAACTATTTTATTTGTTTATAGGCCTAGTAGACCTAATATAATTAAAATTGCTACTTTAAATTTTAAAAGTTATGCTTTAATAAGGCAGAACCAAATCATAAGTGATATGGTTAAAAGTATGAAACTAAAAATTGTCACTTGGTTTTCCTTGAAGGCTTGATTGAGAAAAATGTTTGTGCCCTCTTATTACATACAAAATTAATCCTTCAACTCCAAAGGTTGTCAAGGAAGTCACAACGTGTAAAGTACCACGAAGAGATGAAAGTTCTCTTCATTACATGCGAAATTGAGAAAAAAAAAATGAAGCATAACATGGAAATGTTTTTGAATGCCTTAAATGAATATATTTAACACATAATAGAACTTCATAAACATAAGACTACAAAGGAAAACATAAACCAAGATACTATGGTGGAATTACAACTTAAGAGGTGAAGTTCCTACAACAAGTGAACATCTCACTTGTCCTCATGGAAAAACAAAACAATCAATGAAGTAACTTCTTTTTAAGGACATGATAAATAATATTACAAGACCTCATAAATATTCTTCTTGTTCTAGACCCTTTAATCCATCGTTTTCTTCATTGTCTCCCAAAATTCCAGAAAAAATTAAGGGAGAAAATGTTTTAAGTGCTTTAATTTTAGAAATATTGCTTGTGCATATCCAAACAAAAGGTCTATGATGATTATGGATAATGTGGATGTGTGTTTGGGACATTCTTTTTCGTCTTCTTCACGTGAATATTCTTCTAGTGACAATGAGCGTGAATTAGTTCCCATGAAAGGAGATTTGTTGATGTCCAGACATATGTTTGACCTTATACAAACAGATTTTGATGAAACTTAAAAGATAAAATATATTTTATGCAATATATCTTATTAATAGCAAAATTTCACCTTCAAAGTTGCAAGAGTGTTTCTCGTTAACGAATGACAAGGAAGGTTCAACAAACTACCATAGTTCACTTTAACTCCTACAAAATATAATAATTAAGTGAAGACATTGATATACTTGTAAACAAAGAAGTGTTGGTATCCTCTAACTTTAACAAGTATAATCATGATTTGTGATGTGATTAGAATGAAATAGGTCATATCTTGTTTGAAAGATCATAACAATATGTTATATAATGATCTAACTAACAATCAATATATGACACTTGAAATCAAAATGTTTTTTTTCTTCCGGTCTTTATCATTAAAAAGAAGAGAATTGATATCAACAGATACAAAACTTAAAAAAAAAGAGCTTAAAATAAAGAATGAAAAAAAAAAATCTTAATTATCTAATATAAAAACGAAATAAAAACTTAAAAGCGATCTATATATTATTTTACTTACTAATACTTTTCTTTGTCTGTAACTTTCAACATTTTAGACACAAAGAATTTTTAAATAAATTTAAGAATATTGGTCAAGACCTAAAAAGTATCCTTGAAAGGAATTAAACAATAAATAAATTCAATTTATGAATATGATGTAATATATTTTATATTAAAATGTTAATAGATATATAGTTGTATATTAGTTTATATCGTTTCAACGAGTAAATGTGTAATAATTTGAAGCATTAAAAAATGATTTGGTCTTTTTTAACCTCAGTATATTTATATATTGAGTTTATGAAAAAATGTTATATATTTAATCTATTTACATTTTAGTTATTAAATTTAATTAATATATTATATTTAATAAATACAATAATTAATACTCTGTTTAAAAAAGTGCTATAATAATAATAAATACAATAATACAATAAAGTGCTATAATAATAGTTATGCAGTAAATATCTTTAATATGTAATATATATCTTTATAAAATTAAATTAAAAATTGAGTTTAATTAAAGTCAACTGTTATCAATACCTATATTTATTTTTTATTTAATATTTAATTAATTTATACTTATGAATTTATACCAAATAAGATTAAAAACAGTAAAAGTTAGGAAATACTATAATTATGTTATTAAAAATATTTGTATTATATTTATTAGTTCCTATAAATAAGTCTTAAAAAGACATTTAGAATAAATGGAAAAAGAGTACAAAACTAGATTTAAAAACTTTTTTATGATTATATAAAGTTTTATTAAGGGGAGAGTAATTAAAAGAAAATTTAGAATTTATGAAATTGATACCAATTTAAAATATACATAAGAAAGTATTGAAAGTGACTACGAGAATGATTATCTTAAAAAGAAAAAAGAGAGAAGATGTTATAGTGTAATGTAAATATGAAAATATAAATATAAATTAACTTAACTCTATATTTAAAAAATTATAATAAATATAAAATTACATTTATAATATAAAAATATACATTATTTGATATTTTCTTTTAATATTATCTTTGAATTAAATAATTTTATGCTTTCATAATTATATTTTTTTTAATAAGATAAGTAATTGAAAAACTTTTTTATTTCAAAAACAAATAAATAATTTATCTTTAAAAAATAACTACCACATAATTCTTTTAACATTATTTTTGCAAAAAAGTAAATATACATATCTTATATTATATTATTTTAATATTATGTGATTGTATTGTATTTTATAATATATTTTTGTTCACACAAAATATAATAAAAATCTGTATTATAATATTTAGATATAAAATTATGTAATTTTTTTATAGGAGAGAATGTTAAAACTATAAATACAGTAATAAGAAACATAATCGGATTTAAATACAGATAAGATTTTTTATTATTTTTGGAACTAGACTGAATACCCCTTAGAAAAAGTAAAACAAAGAAGAGGAGGGAAATAAATATGGCGCGAACTCTCCCGCTCTAAACCATTGTTTTTATGTTAACATCTCAAGACCTCCACTGTGTCTGTCTCTCCCAAGATACCTTACTTCACAGAATTCACACCATGCAACAATTTCACCCCACACCTTCCCACGCCGCCTCTTCCCAAGCAAAGTTCGGCAAGAAACGCGGTAGCTACAATTGCGGTCGTTGCGGTCTCCCTAAGAAGGGCCATGTCTGCACCGTCGGGAACCCCGCCACTTCCTCCTCCGCCACCCCTTCCCACTCCTCTCTCTCCGTGGTGGCATCCGCTCCTTCCTCTATATCTGTCTCCGCCGCCCGCCGCTCTGCTCTCCAGCCCCGTCGCGCTCTCTCCTTTGATCACGAAGAAGCCTGCGGACTCGATCCATCGGAGTGCACCTCTGTGTGGTCCCAAGAGGATGATCTTGATTCGTCTGGGTTGCCGGGGAATGTTCTTTGGGACATACTTAGGAGGCTTCCGCCGTCGGGGCTCCTAACGGCGGCTAAGGTGTCCAGAGGCTGGAGGGATATGACGAGGAGTTTGTGGAAGGCAGCGGAGGAGTTAAATCTTAGGGTTCCGGCGAGTGTTCAGGTGGGTTTCGTGGCGTCGATGTTGCAGAAGTGTCCGGGGATTGTAAATCTCTCTCTTGTAATGGAAAGGTCTGAGTTCTATTTATTTCTTTAACTTATCTGAAGTAATGAAAATCGATCAGTGTAATTTGAAATATCGATTCATTTATGTCTGCACTGAGTTGCAAGATCTTTTGGAATCCATAAGTTGTGATTTTATTAATCGGAAGAAAATGTCTGTTCCAAAGGACACCATACTATAATTTGGACAACTATCAAAGAGTATCGTGCTTATAATTAACAAAATGTAAAATAATTTGTATTAACTTGATATTGTAAACTGTGTTTTTTGATGTTGCAGTGATGTGGATTCGACGATGCTGGCTTGCATTGCATTTTCGTGCCCTAATTTGGCATTCTTGGAGATTTCGGTTTCTGATTCTGCAGTCAATCGAATCACCGGGTATTTTTAACTTTCTAACCCTTTTATTTATATGTTCTTTGTTTTCCATGAAAAGTGTTTTTTTTTAGTTGTTGAACAGTAGATTTTTCAGCTTGTGTAAGGTGAAATTTTACAAGTGGTGAACACGTGATTCTGGCTTGGTTCAATGAGACAAAATTATATATAACTTGAATTCTAAATAGGGTTTTGGAATCAGATTTTGAGTTTTATTAAAGTTAACAATTGTAGATTTGGTATTAGTAGTGGATTGATTAATTAAGTTTGTGTTTGTAAATCCTTAAGGTTCTTTTGTTTTAGATTTGGTTGATCGAGAGGAGCGACATTGAAAGAAATAATATAAAAAACTGAGCTTTAAATACATTTTAGAACGATAGTTTTGAAAGGTATCGAAACAGGCTATAAACAATTTGTAGTAATATGGAAATATGCAAACTTAACTATATGATGCTTCTCTTTACCGATTAACTTTGCCTGTCCTGCAACTTTAACAATGCAGGAGTGAGTTAGGTCGATTTGTTGCCGATAAAAAGAGTCTCAAAAGCCTTAAGATGGAAGGTTGTTCTAACCTTGGAGGCTTCCTTCTTTGTTCTTCTAGTCTTTCTACCATTTGGCTGTCGGATCTGTACTCTCTTTCTAAGATGGTAATATTACTTTTCTATCTTTTAATTCTGTGCGATATGCTCAATTTCTGAATTTGATATATCCCTTTGATCTTAGCCTTAGAGTGAATTCTGGTTACTAACTGATGCTCTGAAATGGTAGGTTTTTAATTGTCCTCAGTTGAGAGAGATTTCATTGATGTTTTCTCAACGAGAAAAGGACAGCACTGATCTTGCAACCATGGTTGAAGGTTTGGGAAGAAGTTGCCCTAGGTTGCAAAACATACGTATATATTCAATGCAACTTTCTCATGCTGCTGTGCTCGCTCTTACTGCTGCTCAGTTGAGGTTTGTTTAAGTCTAGGATTGCTGGCCTCCTTTTCCAATTGTTTAAGTGGATTTAACCTTTATACCATAATCCATAAGTATCGCCAATGTTAATGTCACCTTAAGTTTGTATTAGACATGCTGAGAATGAGCACTGGTTTATTTCATCTGTAGTTGTTGTCATGTTTTTTTGCATTATAAACATACGTAGTTAATAATTTTTATGAAATATATATTTTTGTTTCCCCAAAAGTTTCTTTAATAAGCACCCGCTATTTATAGGAGGAATTGCTATCCTCATTTATTTTTTGTTTGGTATATTCTATGAATGACTAGCACTTTAATCTGTTATATATATATGAATTCAATGTGTCCGATACTAATATTTTTGGATGTTTTACTGATACATATTTGTTAAGTATCTCGCAGCCCTTAAAAAAGGTATGAAAATCTGGTAGCTAGCTACATGCAAGATATAAAAGCATGTATAATATAAAAAACATTGAACCATTACTCTCCATTGATTCAAAAGCAGTAACTCCCCTCTCGATCTCAAGAAAGGAATGAACGTGGTACTATTCCTATTTGTAGAGAATAGGAAGTAATTTATGATGATAGTGATTTGTAATTTTTATTTTTTCTAAGTTATAGACTAATGTATAGAAATGCTTTTAATTTGAATTTGCAAAATTAAAATTATATATTTATTTATTATGTTTCATAATTTTTTATACATATTTAAAGACATTATATGTGTATATAATATGCTATGCCTTTTTACAATAATCATATTGTCATATCAGACGTGTATGATATTTGATAAATGTATCATATCTATGCGTCATAGGTTATATTTGAATAGTAGCTGTCGCAATATTTGCCTTGACAAAGTTTTCTTGGTTCTGTTAATTAGGGGCCTGCGAATGCTTTCACTCGTTTTTGGATCTGAAGTTACTGATGCATCTGTCGCTGCCATTGCCTCAAGCTATCCAAATCTGGAATTGCTTGATCTCAGTGGGTATGTGTGCTTCCATTCTAGTTTCCTTCAATGTCCTGAAAGTGCATACGCCTTAGAAAATGGAAAAAACTTAAAGGTCTGTTGCAACTCGATACAGTACATTTTATATAGAAGTGAATAGTACTGCATGCTTGAATAGGGGAGGAGTGACCAAAATGGATCCTCTTCGGCCAACTCCTGTCTTTAGTCTAAATGTGTACAACCACTGGTCAATTAGTTGTTAGATTGGTTATTGGTAATGGAGAATGATTGATGTTACAGTATAAACTAGTCTTTAGATTGGTCAATGTTTTTGAAATTAGTCAATTGACATAGAAGTGACCAATGTTATTGGATGTTGAGCATGTGACTGTGTTGCCTGTTCAAGAAGTTTGTTTTAACGGTTTAACTTGTATAACAGATCCAGCGTCAGTGACAGTGGCATTAGCATGATTTGCAATGTGTTCTCTGAAACATTGACAAGACTCCTTCTAGCTGTTTGCCCTAATGTGACTTCAAGTAATCACTGTTTTATACTCAATTGATTTACCAACTTTCATTTGGTTTATTTCTACCTTAACTGTTTTATCTTACGTTCCAGGTGGCATTCAATTTGCTACGGCTCAATTGCCACATCTTGAAATTATGGACTGTGGCATGACAATATGTGAACCCGATTCTCACAATCCAATTGCTGATGAAAATAACCACAAACCACAGAAGACATCTATTACTAATCTACACCTTACAAACCAAAAGCTAATCATCAAACACAGCTGTTTAAAGAAACTTAGTTTATGGGGATGTTCGGGCTTGGATGTAAGTTTTATTTAACTGAGCAAGTTTATTGAGCATGTTTCTCACGCTTCTAATATTGGAATTTCTTATTTTGAATTAATATACAGGCCTTATATTTAAACTGCACTCAACTCAAGGATTTGAATCTAAATTCTTGTAGAAATTTGCATCCAGGTAATATTTTCACACCCCGTTCTATTGCCATTATCAGCTGAAAAATTGATGCAACATTAGGGATTTCCTTAAAAAGTTGTTTCATCCTTTTTTACCATTTTCTTTTGTACAGAGAGACTGTTGCTTCAGTGCCCTAGTTTAGAAAATGTGCATGCATCTGGTTGTCACGACATGTTAACAGGGGCTATCCAAAGTCAGGTATCGAAACAGCTAGGATATTTTCTACATAATTTTATAGTTCCATTGGCCTTTTAAGATGGAAGCTTCAGTTGTCAGTAAATGTGAAGAAATAAATTCCCTAAATGAATAAAACATGCTTACCCGGGTTTCTGAAATTCTTCATTTTCTAACTCAAATGTACCTTTGTATTCGTGGTTGTGATTTGTATGCAGGTTTGCAATGCTTTTACTGATTTGGAAAACCCTTCAACTTGTAAGCGTTTACCTAATGGCTCCAAAAGGGTTCGGGTCCCTCATTTAGACAATACTGAGGTAAAGCTGAAAGAAATAGCAGATCATGTTTTAGAATAATTTGGTGTCATTTGTTATTCTGCTAAATAGATGAATGCTAACTAGGAAGCTATCCCCTTCACGCACAGTGGCCAGTGACCTTTTGTCACGTTACGCAAAGTCATTCGTTTTTTTTCTTCATCCCACATAATGGAAATGGGATTCAAACTTGCTTGGATTTTTTAACTTGTGCTATGCGTTGTACTGTTGCATAGGATGATTTTATTTTGGACTTGAATACCTCAGCTTATAGTTCATTTTTCTAACATAATTTTTTAAAAATGTGCAGTCGCCCGATGAAGAAACGAAGCGAAGTAGAAAAAAGGGACGACTTTGTAACGTGCTCCTGGATTGAGAAGACAGGATGTAGATAAATAAAATGGAGAGTCGAGGATTGCTTATTGGATTAATGACACCCTTTTAGACTGATTTTAGCGTATACATAATTTACTTGTGCATGTATTTGTATGTTATTTAAACTCTAGTAGGCACGAAACAGTTCAAGTTTGACTGTTGAATTGTACCTATGTTATTATAGAAGGCGAGAGCTGTGAATTTTCACTAGTTGTTGTTATCGCTTATGATTAGTCACCTCAGAGGTCTGTCATTAATTTCCGTTAATTTTTTCAAATAAAATTACCCTCTATTCATCTGGAGCTGCTGCCAATATAGCTGTGGTATAACTGGTCATATATATATATATATATATGTATGTATCTATCACTAAAAATGTATATGATTTGATTTCTATCTTTATTATATAAGGTTATTTTTTGTTAATTTTAAAATTTCATAATTATTTTATTTGGTGATGTTACAATTTTAGTTTATATAAAATTGTATTACTTGTTGAGTTCCTTGTCTTCCAAAGTATATTAAACTCGTTTTTAAAATTTTGTTGAGATTAAAATGAAATAGTTTTTTAAAGATAAGTAAAAAAGTTTAAAAGGATTTGATATGATAAAAGCAAAAATAATATTTTGATTAATATTTAAGATGGTGATACTTTAACACCACAAATAAATACACACTAATAAATTATTGTTTTAATTAATTAAAAATATTATTATAATGGATTGTAAAATGTATGTTATTTGATGTCAAATTATGTATTAGTTTGACAAAACACCATATTTAAAAAAGTCTAACTCATTTAAAAATAAACGCCGTTGCCGGGGATCGAACCCGGGTCGTCCGCGTGACAGGCGGAAATACTTACCACTATACTACAACGACTTGATGTTAAGATTTTCAAACAAAACTTAGTTAACTTATAATCAAGTACTCATATGAAAACTGTGATGTAGTGTGATTGCTATACGGTTGAAGGCGTTTGAAATCCGTAAATGGAAGCAACTTTCTCTTCAACGACGGCAAGAGGGTATTGGACCCAGGCTCGTGCTTCGGCAGGTATGCTTCTATGTAATCCTTATACGATTCTGATTTCGTAACGGAAATTTCCCATCACATTCCCTCCTCGTTTTACTCTAACCGCGCACTACTTCAATCTTCCTTCTTATTTCGCATCACGCTGAACCTTTGCTACTGAGAGTAGTGGAGAATCGCGATCGGAATCCGTGTTCACTGTCCATCGCACGCTCTAGCCAGTTTGTGCAGCTGTCACTTCCAACGAGGAAGAGCTCTCTCTATAAGGTTCAGAATTCAGTTTTGCAATCGAAAACTTCAAATACACCACCAGAATGATTTGCAAATGAGAATTGATTTATTAAACCGAGTTTTCATGTCATTTCAAAATAAGATGTTTGTTTGTCGGAGATTTCAAAAGCACGCAAGTTTTCATTAGAGTGTTGGCGCTGCATTCCTTGTTAATATGTTTGGTACCGTTGTTTGCTCTGCCAGGTTTTATCCGCTGAAAAAGAACACATTCACGTTGTCGAGGGAAGGTATAACGTCTTTCGTGATATACTTTGATGTTTTTTAATCTTCATATTTATCAATGCAAGTGTGCACTAGAAATTCTCATTGATACTGGCTTCTTGGTGCTAAACCTTTGAGCTCCCAAATTGACTATTGCTACATCAAGCTTCCGGCAGTGCTCTCGCTGATCCATCTCCATATTGTTGTATGATTGATAGAATGTTTTACCTTATCACTACTTGACCTCGTATTTCCTATATAGTGCAACATATCTAAGTCATTCATTGACTCCCCCATTTCTGCTCATCAACAAGCAGCTTTTCATATTATCGTATCTCAAGAATGCTCCTGGTTTAGGTATATATATTTCTCTAACGACAATCATACTCAGTTCAAGTCTTTTAGACTGGTCTGGGTGCCATGACACTTGCGGATCAGTGATTGGTTTTGCGGTGTATCTAGGATCATCCCTCGTTTCATGGTGGTCCAAGAAACAAGAAACAGTTTCTGGTAGTTCCTATGAGGCCAAATATTGTGTCCTTGCTACCACAACATGTGAATTTTTAGTGGCTGATGTATTCTCCTCTCTATATCACTGCCAATCTCATTTTTCATGAAAGAACAAAGCACATTGAAACTTATTGTCATATTGTTCAAAAAAAGGTCAACTCGGGTTTACTCAAACTGTTATCAGTTTCTTCATATCTTCAGTTAACTGGTGTCCACATAAAGGCTTTATTACCTGCTGATTTTGCACATTTCACTCCAATCTGGGAATGTCAAACATCAATTCCCAGCTTGTGGGGGGATCTTATCTAAAGTTAGTTTTCAATCATCCATAGTAAAACAGAATGAGGTAGTTTTTCTATTGTTAGTTCTCAATCATTGATAGTAAAACATAATCAGTTAGTTATTCTTTCTCATTCTGTATTTTATCTTTGTATGTAAATGAACTTTCCATTTTTTTATAGCAGTTTTTTGCTGATCAATACAAAAGTTGTTTATTCATTAAGCTCTCTATCAAGTTCTCTTGCATATTCATCAAGCATGTTGAGCTTAATTACAATATACAGAGCAGTTGATTTCTCAGGGAAAACTGCTTGGGTGAACCCGTAAAAGGCAGTACACAAAGATGAACATAGCATTAAAATTTGGCTACGTAGTTTTTTTGTGGTAGAAAAAGCTATGGATAGATTGTCTGAATTGAGTTAATTTTGTTACTTCTGGTTCTTGTACTGTGCAGTCGTGTTGATGAGTTATATGATGCATTGGTTGCAAGACTTCTGCCTTTGGTGCTACTGTCACCAAATCCTAATCACAAGTAAGTTATTGTTTGTGGAATTACATAAACAGAAGTTATTCTGAGTGATGCTGCGATTGTACAGAATGATGTATATCCTTCATCATGTTGCATCATTAAATGTGTACACTCCACCAATTTTCTGTCGTATCTTACTATTCACTGCATGATTTTGAAGTATTATGTGACTGTCGTAGCCATACTGCCATTTATACCTTAACCTTTAACTCATGAATCACCAAATTCTGTCATTGTGAAAGCCTTGGTTAGGTTGTGCAAACTGCTATATTACTTATCTGATTGCCATTCTGCACTAGATGTTATCTTCAATTAAATGTGTGTCTTGTGCTATCCTATATTTGGCAATTTATTTATTATATTAAATCTAATGAACTGGTTACAGCGCCCTCCTCTACTATATTTTTTTATGGGTCGTGGGGGTGGGAATGGTGAAGTTTGTGAAGTAGAAGATATAATCAAGCATCAAATAATTATGCCATCCTTTTGTGCCCTCCTTTTTTAATCATGATAGTCATGCTTTCTGTGATACTTGCATAGGCTTTTAGTTGGCCTGGCCGGTCCTCCGGGTGCTGGAAAAAGCACTGTAGCACATGAAGTAGCCAGACGCATAAACAAACTTTGGCTAGAGAAAGCTTCTTCCTTTGACTCTAAGGTGCAACCTCCAGATGTTGCGATTGTGGTTCCTATGGATGGTTTTCATCTTTATCGTTCTGAACTAGATGCAATGGAGGTTAGTGTCCTTCTGCTGCTCAACATTTTTTGTTGTTATCCATGTGAAATGTTATACCAGGTTCATTTCATTGTTTTAGTGATGATCTAGAGTTGACTAGTTAGAGCGTACAGTCAAACCAGTTGTACTTGAAAGGGCAATAAGTGGGTGATCTTTTGTCATTTTCCATTTGACAAAGTATTCAAAAGGTTGTGGGATGTGCACATGTCATGTATTTTTCTTATTGATCTCTTTCCTTTGGGGTTGTGATGCTACTTACACATTATTGGAAGATTAGACCATGAACTAGTCACCTTACAAAAAAATAAAAATAAAAGTTCTAGAGTTAACTACATGTAGTAAACTGTATAAATACATGTGAAATGAGGTCCTTATTTATTGTCGATAGCATGAGGAATTATAATTCTGACATTCTGACTGATTTTTTGATAATAGAATCCTGAGGAAGCACATGCCAGAAGGGGAGGTATGGTACTTTTTTATTAGTCGTTAGTTCCAGAAATTGTATTCATCAGAAAATCACTGATCTTTCAATTGGTATATCAGCTCCCTGGACATTCAATCCATTGCGACTTCTCACATGTCTCAAGAATCTAAAAATTGATGTAAGATTTATCATTATTAGTGGCATTATTATCAGCAGGTTTGGAAACTTTAGAATTGGTTCATGACCATAACCTTTTTCTAGCTCAAATTATGTGGATTATCTCTATGGGCTAATTCTGTGGGAAAATTGGGATACACAGAAAGAACAGTTAGCATCAATTCCTTGACATGATGGAGTTCTAATCTCCTTTTTTCTTTTGCATTTTGGTGAAACAAAATCTTTAGGGATCAGTTTCTGTACCATCATTTGACCATGGTGTTGGGGACCCAGTGGAAGATGATATCTTTGTGAACCTTCAGTGAGTATTTTAATATTGAAATGTGGTTATTTAATAATTTGACACATTATAATTATATATTGAACAAAAGCAAATGATGAAAGATAAATATTTTAAAGCTAACATTTAGAGAGAAATTGTCGTCATTAATGAGGTTAGAGGATAAAGTTTGACAGGGAATAATCAGATTCTCCACCGGATGACATAATTGTGTCTATGTTTGAATTTTTTACGAAGTCCAAGATATAGTAACTATTTTTTAAGCAGAAGATCAAGTGAAAGTCTACATATTCAAGAACTTTCTGTTGAGAAAATGTACCAAATATAATTTAACTTTATGATAGTGTACTACATGTATAACAATTCTGACAGATTAAGCCTCGGGCAGTCTTTAGTTTCAATAGTTTTGTTGATCATTATGTTATTGATAACTTGTAATATTAATGCTAAAGGCAACAATATCTTGTATTGGGAAGTTTTTCTGTAAGACTTGTACTCTTATTTCTTTGCTTATCCCCAAATCCCCAATTAGACGTCTTTTCACAAATCAAGGTTATTGATTTAAAAGTTGTTACTACTTTACATTGTCTGTTATTTCGGATATGTTGATATACTGCATGAACATATTTCTTTATATTCTTCCTTTGTTTAGGCACAAGGTTGTTATTGTAGAAGGTAACTATTTGCTCTTGGAAGATGGGGTATGGAAGGAGATACCATCTTTGTTTGACGAGAAATGGCAAGTATTGATTTTACCAAGGCACATATGTCTTCGTATACTTCCCGTTGATCTTTATAGGTTTGAAACTTGTATGTTCAGGTGTTGAAAATTACTGCTTGAAAATTCTTTTGTGAAAATTGTTCTTGTGAAAGACAATTGTATGTTACTGAACCACAATATTCAGCCGATCATTAATTGTGCTTGTTTCATGCATGTCATTATTGTTACTAGCTAGATCTTTGGTTTCCGAAGCCCATGAAGATACAAATGCCTTGGGATAGAAATTAATTGGGATACATAGTTTAGTATAATTGTTTTGGCATGACTATTTGCCTTTCTAGCTGCACCATTTGTTGAAAGAGTTCACTAAAATCTTTAAGTAGCGAATTCTAGTCCCGGTCACTGTTTTATGCTGTTCATTTTTCTGCATTTTGTTTCAGATCTACATAATCTGTAAGACTGGGACTGGTGGTTTATGTTCTAGAATGACAGTTGGGCAATTTCAAGATCTGTAGAAAATGGCTTTACATGAATCAAGAAAGCTGCAACCTAATCTGATAGCGATTTCTGCTTTTGAACTTAAGAGAATTGTCAAGGATATCCTTTTTTTTATAATTTGTTTGTTCTTATTCTTTTCTAGGTTTATTGATATTGACATTGACAAAGCTATGCAGCGAGTTTTAAAGAGGCATATTTCAACTGGTATTTACCTTGTACTTTTCCCCAATATACTATATCAGTTTCCTCCGTAAGGAGGGCATTTGAATGTACTTGTGATTAATGTCTCCTTCTCCATCTATAGGCAAACCTCCAGATATTGCTAAACAACGGGTAAACTACTCATCAACTTGTGATGTTAATTTTTCTGTTTATATTTGATTTATTTTGTTGGCACTGAGTGACACACTTGCATGCATCACTAAATCTCATGATGCAGATAGAGAACAACGACAGGCTCAACGCAGAACTTATAATGAAGTCCAAGAAAAATGCTGATATAGTTATCAAGTCAGTTGATTTCTGAGGAATCTGTTTTGCGCCAAGTCAAGCCCAAGGAGAGTATTATGAAAAACCTTCGAAGGGCTTTCTTTAATAAAAGAATTGATTTTTCAGAGTCAAACAAACTGATTTTTTTTAATTATTATTACACAACAGATTTTAGTGCATTTTTAATTTTTTTCCTCAGCCTTACTAAAATTATCTTAACCGTTCCTAAAAATTATCCATAGCCTACCTGACATATTTTGGCAGTGGGTCCAAGTACCTGTTAGACATGACATGAAAGCCAATGCTGGCTCTGATTTTGGGTGTGTCGGGGGATCTCAAATAACTGCTCTCGTGTTCTGTCCCTTCGACTAAAAATATATAACCTCAACAGAAAAAATAAAAATAAAAATTGTGAAAGAATGGCTGAGATGATTACCTACGGGATGTGGATAATCATGCATTACAAGTTACACATAACTTGTGGTTTGCAATAATATTTTTCTCAGAAGCAGCGTCATTGAAAAGCAGTCATGACTGTCATTGCGGATGTAGATTTTGGTGGTCGACTTTTCGTCGGCCGCCACAACATGACGGTGGTGAATCAGGTTTTGCACGGTGGCTCATGGCTGCCGTGTTGGCTTGGTGCTCTCATGCGAGACCCGACTTAACGACGAGTTAAAATACTAGTCAATCCTAATCTTCTTCGCTTTTTATTTTCCTGGGGGTTCCAATATTGTGCTTTTATTTTTTTGAAGAAAGGGGTTGTTCCATATAACCCGACCCAAACCAAACAATTAGAACAAAACTTTAACCTAGGCACCCTACTCAACTTGAACCTATTCGTCCAACTTGCGTTGTTGTGTAGTGCTGCGTCACACACTCGTTGTCACTCCTGCCACCACTGTTGACGCGTTACTGCTGATTGCAACTCTTCTTTTTTCCCTTTCAATTTCCTTTTCGTTTAGCATCACTCCAATCAACGCCTTAACTTTTTCTTCTTTTCTACTCAATAATTTATTTACTCAATAATTATTTTCTGAAATAAATTATCACTTATTTTATTTTCTAGCAACCACAATGGTGATTGAACATGTACTTCAAGAACATCCCACGCAAATGAATGAGATTGAAAACATTATTATCTCATAGGACAACGTTGTACCTTGCACCATGACTAACAAATGAGAGAAGATTTCGAGAAATTATTTAAAGAAAATCAACTACTTCCTCCAATTGAATTTTTCACTTTTAGTATTGATAAAAGGAGAGAAAGTAGTAGAAAAAAAAGGAACAATGTATATGTTTTGTAGAAATTCAACTGATGCAATATAGTATCAAAGTGGCATGTGCAAAGTTTAAAGGCATTGTATGTTTTTTTTATAGTTAAAATAATTGATAGGTAAAATATTGATAGTTAATTAGATATTAATTTAAAAAATAGTTTAATAAAAATTACTTTAAATATCAATAATTTTTTAATTTATAAAATATTATTTATTTTAGTTAATATAGTAATTAATTATTTTTTATTTTTAAAATTAATTTTTATTTAATGATTTTTTTAATATTTGTGAAGTTTGCTAAATATTCTAGATATATACATTACATAAGATGAAAATTTATTTCTAAATCATATAAATATTTAACTATTTTAATTTTATAAAATATATAATTTACTTAACCTTGAAACATTTAGCAATTGTGAGTTTTTTTTTTAATTTAGATTAATAATCTCTATATTTTCAAATTAAATAAATGAAATGCAACACTAACTAAATAATTTTATGCAAAATAGTAAATAAAGTTGATAATCAATTTTAAAAGAGAATATTTTTATCTGCAAACTTGAGGATAGGAAATAAAAGTTGCGTCCTTCGTTTCTGATGTTAGTTTTATTTGTTGTTCATAACTTTATCTATATATAGACTTTCTTTATGCGTATTTCACCAATTTAGCGACAAATCTAATCGCAGTGATTGAAGTTCCGTAATGAACTTGACTTGGATCCGCAACACTACCTCTCAAGTGTTCCGGTGGAGACCACGGGAAAATGTTAGTTTCCCAACCATATGTGATAGTAGTTAGTTGTCATCATCGGTTTATTGCATTTGCATGTTAGTTTCATCAATCACCACAAAAAAAGAGGGACACCAAATAAATGAAAATAGCGAAACCACCAACTAGATTATCATTTGGCAATTAGTTAAGATCCCATGGATGAGGTAGCTCCAATCTACTTCCCAATTCCGATCCAACCACATGCATACATATAATATTTTCAAAACAAATTCCAAATATTTATGCTTATGATAATTTCACAGAAAATGAAAGCAATAATTTGACATATTAAAGAGACACCTACTTATTTGGTCACATTGACTGAATATACAACCTATAAAGTAAGATCACACTTTAGAACTGAGAATATGAAATCAGAGAAATAATGTAATTTTTGTGTATGTTTAGATTGGAGAAAAGATTTGTGAGGATAAGAGAGAGTTAATTTGTGAAGATTAAAGAGGATGTGTGAGAATGTGTGAGGTTGTTTGGATTGAGGATAATACAGTAGATTTGTGATGATGATTTATTTGAAATTTGTGAGTGATGTGATAGTTGAAATAGAATTTATAATTTTTTTTAAAGGTGTAGAATGTAAGTTTACAAATTTAACTCTATTATTAAAAATATTTAAATAATGAGTTATGATATTTTTTTTTTTAGGTTTGAAGTACTATCAATTTTTTTTTAGGTTTCAACTACACAACTCCAAGCACTCAAGATCTAACCTGAAAAGAAAGAGAAAATATAAATATAAATTTTTAAAAATTAAAAAAACGAAAAAAAAGAAACACAGTAAGAGAATCGATTCTCTATGCAGTTCAAATGTAAGGAGAATCGATTCTCAATGACACCAAAGAGAGCAAAATCAATTGTGAGTGTTTTACAAAGATATGAAAATCGATTCTCTCATGAGTACAAAGTTTCCAAAATCGATTTTCATGACTAAAAGCTAAACAATAATAGATTCTTCTTTCCATACAAAATCTCCAAAATCAACTTTCCTGTATGACAAAATCGATTTTCGTTCTCTACATATTGCATGCAAAATTGATTTTACCTTTTCCAGAATGCTTTGTTTCCTTGAACAGTGCCCAATCTGAGAAAATTGTGATGCATGCACAAGATAGGGCAATGGTATCGACGTAAAAACGTATGCTCCTACGTGTAATCCTCTCAAATCCGCACATTTGTGTGAAGATTACAATTTGCTACCTACTCGCTCCTCCATCCGCACATGCACCTCCAAAACAGTGGAAACAAACAAGGTAGTCACTCGTTCGTCAATCCTCGCTCCAACCTCATTCGCAGAAGCAAACAGGACATAAAGGAACTGTGGTGGATGAAATATTCGTTATGCACAAATTAAAGTCTTGACCTGGATTGATCATAAATATTCCATATTATCCTTTTCCTATTCTGAATAGTGCCTTAATCTCATAATTACGGTTTAAAAATGTTTAAGTAAAACATAAGAGTAGTGTTAGAGGACTGCTTTTGGGTTTTATGAGGTTTGTATTTTGGGTTTAGATGGGTTATGTAATGTATCTCACATATATGAAATGTATGAGGAGACTATCATGATTCTTCTTATCCGAAGATATGTGAGATCATGTCTCCTGTTTGAAGTTTCCAACTGTGTTTTTTTGCCACTGCCATTGGTCTATTGCTTTTCACACTATAAAAAAAAAATCATCAAATAGAAATTATATTTAGAGATCAAAATAATTAATTATTATTTGACTAAATTAAAGACTATTTTATAAACTAAAAATGTTTATTGGCATCTAAAATAGTTTTTATTATTTTTTTTTATAAAATAGTTTATAAATTAGTATCTAATCATTAATTACCAAGATTTTAGTTACTTACTACTTTATATTCTAAATTAGTTTCTATTAGTCTTTTAAAGACTAATTTAGAATATAAAACATTAGTTGTTAAAATCTTGGTAGCTAATTTAGAATCAATTTTGAAACCATTTTATAATTTTTTATTAATAATAGAAACCACTTTAGATATCAATAATTTTTTAGTCTCTAAAATAGTATATAATTTAGTCAATATAGTGACTAATTATTTTTTATCTCTAATTTAGTGGTTATTTAATGATTTTCTTGTAGTAGTGTCACATGTGACCCTAATGGTTTGGTCATGCACACTTTTACTATTAAGTTTTTTGCAACTTTATATCACGATATGCAGTTCCTCCTCTGTTCTCAACATCAATGTTGGTAGTCTATAAGGGGTAAAAAGTGTACATTAGTATACTAGATGATGTGTATGCTTTAATTGTTGACATGTTTTCATGATATGTATCTCTTATCCTGGCTTAGGGGTGAGGAAGGTTTTTGGTTGCAGGTGCGGACAAGTTGTCAATGTAGCAGTAATGTAAGCTCAACAGGGGAAGTGAAGATGTTAGAAGAAGATGGATATGGCTCACAAGTTGAAGAATTAGTTGGAACACCCTGTAGTGTTGGAATATATATCAGGGGTGGTGCATTCCAATTAGTATTCCTCGGATATCAGATGCAAAGGTGATTTGTAAAGCCAACTGATCATCTTTGTTGGTTGGGATTCGTTTTTTGGGTTTGCAGGAGATTTGGAAGTGCAATTTTGTAATCTATGGATTTGTGACTATCTTTCTTTATGTCATGAGTTTCCACTAATGCATAAAAGCTATTTAATGACAGCCTTACAACATCGGTTCAAAATCAAAAGTCGTGCATTAAAACGCAGTGACATTTTTAAAATTAAAAGAACTTATAAACACCGATTCATGATAAAACTGCTGTCTATAGTTATGACCCAACACATAGACAACGACTCCTATCAACAACCATTGTCTATGAGCCTCACATAGATAACATTTATCATAAAACTGTAATTTTTTTTTTTGAATTTCAGCATAAACAACGGTTATTAGTAAGAACCGTCGTTTATTTGCTTTTTATTTTACCCTAACTAGAGCTCACCTTACTTACGCTCTTATCACTTTCGTTTTCATACTCTCTTGCGCTCTCCTCTCCCTAGAGCCTTGCTCTCTTTGCACTTTGCTTCTTTGCATGTTGCTTTTCTCTATGTAATTTCTTATTATATTACTTGTATGTTGTTCAATTCTTGCAGTGTTCATCATTGATTTTTTAGGTTCTCCACTATGCAGGACATATTCTTAGTTGCGTTTTGGTCTCTTCTACCTTGCTCCTTCGAGCTATCGCTGTCCACCACCACCACCAGGTTGGTCAAGTTTTTATTTATTTATTGTTAAATATTTTTCTTTATTTTTTTGGGGTTATTATTTTTTATGAGTACATTAATATATAAATTATTAGAGTAAAAAAATAATAATAAGTAATTTTAGGATTTATAATTAAAATTATTTTAGCTAATGTTATTTTAGTTATATAATTAAGATGATTAAAGTTTTATAATTAGTATTAGGGTTTATAAATAAAGTAATATGATTATATAAAAAAATTAGAATTTATAATTAATATTTAGTTAATGATATAATTAATATTAATAAAATATAATAATTAATATGAGGGTATTTAATTAGTATTAATAAAGTACGACCATCGCACGATCAAACCTACGTATAATACTTAAACGTTTACTATCAAAGTTTTTTCTATTAATTAGGGCATGATGTAGATAGAGCATACTCAGAAGTCAACCCAATGCAAATTATCAAAAGCTGACATGGTTAAACCTAAAAGTTTGTAATTTTTTGTCTTCCTCTCTTTATTGTTTGTCAAAATATCAATATTAATTTTTAATTGAATTGTAGTGTAATAAACAACCATGAGGGTATGAGTATGACTACTATATTATGAAATGGATGACTACCACTACATAAGGATAGGAATTCAAAGAAATTGGAAACATGTGACAATATTTAAATTATTCTTTATAATAAAAGTATATATACTTTAACAGTAATTTGAACTTATTTTGTATTGTAGTATTTTACGGATGTTCAAGTATCACATTCAAAGCAATGAACTATGTGAGAAATGCTTGAGCTACATACTTCATTAATTTCTATAACTCTAGGATAGCTAATTAAGAGTATATAGGTTTGAGTAATATATCATGATTCTAATGTGTAGAAAATTAGATAGAAAGAAATATATATTGGTGGTTGTAATTAATTTATCAATATATATAATTTTATTATTTGAAAAATGTGTATCTGTCTAAATCTGTATTTGGATTTTCAAATGAATACGTTAATAAGAGGAGAAAACACATATAACAATCTGAACTAAAAAAAAATAAAATACCCTATACCTTAAACCTTAAATGATTGTGTCTACAACTGTTTTCTATAGTGTCGTATAGATAACGATTTTGAAAACAACCGCAGTCTATACCATTCTCTAGTATACTTTGACCTTATTTGTTGTGAACTATAGTTGTCGGTTGGTTAAAATAACCGTCGTCTATAAGGCCTTATTGACTATAGTTGTGAACCGTCATTTATAAGTTGAAAGTATAAACTACGTGTTGATAGACTACGGTGTCAAAACCGCTGTTTAAGACGTTTAAAAATTGTTGTCTAAGAACTTTTCTACACTAGTGTTCATAGGTGAATGTAGTGTGTTTTGTGGCTAGGATGTTCTTCTTCCTGTCATGGTTGATGTCTTGTATAATTTTTTTGGGGTTACATCTATTTCTATACCTTGATAGAAGTCTTTTGTATATAGGTTGGAGTACCCCTAGTACTTCTATTTATTTCATTTTCTATTGTTGATAAAAAAAATACTTTAAAATTGAGTCATGTCTCAAAAAAATATGCACGTTCAAGAATATTTTTCTTAACTCAATAATGAAATTAATCTTATAATTAAGACATGTAATAAATAATTTTACGATTTTCTATCAATTTTAGTGAGAAATATTCATCTAAATTTTCTTGCTTGACATATTGGATTTCCCGTAAAATTTTGGCAATTAAGGATATACATAAAAGGATTTATGAATGTATTGTAAATACAAAAATAATATTAAATTTGAAATTCAATATCACGAGTTAAACCAAACAAAAAAAAAAAACATCACCAAATCATCCAACAAAAAAAGTACGACCAAATTAAATTTCATTTGTAAATGCCACGAAAAGTTAAACGAGGGATTATTTACGCATATTGATGTTTCCCCCCTCTCGTCAATCTATAAAATTAAGTTTGACCAAGAAACCACACTCACTCACACACACACACTAACACACTCTCTCTCTCTATAGGGAAAATTAGACAGCAATATCTTGAAGGAATATAATAATAAATTAAAGAAGGTATTTGAAATGGGCATGCATAAATGCTCCATGCACACGCACATGTTGTTGTTTCCCATCCACTATGTTCAGGGAACATTTCCGGTACTATCTATTCGGCTCTTGATGATCAAAACAAAAACTAACGTAAATGCAATAAATACAGTTTTGTTATTATATGAAATATGATTAATAGCAAGGAATCTCATAATGATAAGGGAAAACTTTACAAGACAATTTTAAATGTAAAGCATGATAATATGTCGCTACAACTACAACAGACAAACACATCTTAAAATTATTATTAAGCAACCACTCACACAACACAACCAAAGATATATAAGAAAGCCAACTCTAACAACAACATAATTCAGAGTCATTATGTTTCTGTTCATCATTAGTACTTAATTAGACATGCATCTCATTGTTTTGTTTGAAATATCATATAACAAACCATAATCATACACAAATTAACTATAATTCAACACCCTGCAATGTCCATCCCTGTCTGCTGCTGCTTATCCTTACTTTAGTTACTAACCCAACTTGGGCACCACAATTACAAAGGATGGAGCAGGTCATCAATGTGCCACTACTCTAGCTCCTGTTCTTGCTTTTTGCCATGGCTCTTGGTGCTGAAATAATAAAATTTAAACAACTTTTTTTATAATGTGTATCGAAATAAGATCTCTAGACTTTGCATGCATAAATTAGTTAAACACTTTCGTGAGTGAATACAAGGTTTATAAATGATACACCTAAAATAATTAGTAATTTACAGAAACTCTCTCTTGAAAAGATAGTAGTTTAAAGACCAGGCACTTACCAAGACCAAGGCCAATAGCCTCCTTTCCTTTCATAATGCGTAAACGCTTGCATGATTCAACAAACATCCTGGTTTACATGAACAAAATCCATGTTATACTATTTATTATTTTGTCTAAGATTTTATACCAAAATGACTTCATTATCACCAAAAGTCACATTCAATAGGTGCATCAATGGTGATATAATAGTAATGATGATATAATTAATAATATACAAATAATATAAATTGGCAGTTATATAAGGAGGCATTTCTTCTGATGCCGAGGAGAAATGCTAAAAGATTATGGGAAAAATCTTTTTAATTCCTACAAATGATATGATTTTCTACGTAAATTAGTTTGCTAAATAGAGTCTTCTTTGAAGTTATAATACAAAGTTCAATTATGGTGGTGAATTGATTTGAGGTGATATAGAGCAGAGGTGAAAGACTTACTCCCATGGGACATCACCGACAAGCATCCAGTCACCATCCTTGTCCTCGTAGGTTGGGACATAATCAGAGCTGTTCAAAAGATCCATCAGTTTGCTCTCATTCATGAAATCCTTCATTCCTTGGGATTCACAATTCCCTGCCATTGCACACATCATGCAGCATTAATTGGTAATCATTACAACCCTAATCATCAACCAAATTAAGCTTCTAACTATTTACATGCATGCAAAGATTTCATTCCATTTGAAATATAAAAAAAAGATTGTGTTTACTTACCAATGGTGAAGGAGCTGAACATTTTGCCTAAAGAATCAGAGAGCTCGCGGTAACTCTGATACATCTTCAAGTCCACTTTGCGCAGATAAGGTGCTCCATCCATGCTAACTTTCACAAAGCTTGCATTAGGGCTGCTGTTCTTTTCACTCTCTTCTCCAACACTCTTCTGTACAGCTAACATGTTCTTCCGGAAGGACCGCACAGGTGGCCAACCCACCACCTGTGCCCTACGCATTTCATTTCAATCCATCACTTTGTTACGATCAATACAATACAACGCATCATCAACACATAATAATAAGGTTAATTATATAACCAAGTTATTAAATAAGTCAATTCTACAGCGAAGCGTTTCAGGTTTCTTTGAAGATTTAATTAATGTATATAAGCAAATTAGAAAAATAGAGTTGGTGGTGACTGAGAGGCTGGGAGCCATATAACTTTGCATAAAAAATAGATTAATTAAGCACGTAAAAATTTATGTTTCTGTTTTATTATATTATAATCCAACCCTCCTTTTCCTTTATATTTACTGGTGTAGTTTTACCCTTTAATAACCCATACAGTGTTTTACATCACTGCGTAAATGAATCGGCAGAAGAAGAAATTATGCTATGGCTGATCAGGACAAGAAAGGTGTAACTTTTTTCTGGTGTACTACATATCATCAAAACTTTCAGACATAATTGTAAATTATTGCACTTTTCTCCATAACTGGCTAGACAAGTAGAACACGGTTTTGGCATGAACCCGTACGTGATTCCATATTTATGTTGTACGAGAGTTGAGAACGTCTTATTTTTCATTGCATTTTATTTATTTATACAGGAAATAAAAATATATCTTTTGGACAAAACTCACAAAAGCATATTTTTTAATCACTCTCACCCCCTCTCTCTATCACAAGTTTATGTTTCAGTCTCTTTCATTTCTTTATTCCATCCACCACGATCTCATCTCTTCCCACCGTTTCTATCTTTTCCACACCAAGCGTCATATATAAAAAATTACTTGCTTATTAGCCCTAGACCATACCATGAATTAGTATATAAATACTATAAGCCTTCTTTACAAGCTTATTAACACTCTCTCTCTCCCTCTCCCTCTCTCTCTCTCTTTTTATATATATATTGTATCATGAAAGGTACAACTAGCTAGAAAAGAAAGAAGAAGTTAAATAATCTCTGTTATATAAATATAAAATAAAAGCATGGAAAATTTGTAACTGTTTGGCTGTGATAATGAAAAACTTACTTGGCTGGAGGCTTAGCAGGATCTGCAGGCAGAAGGGTCTTCTCCTTAGGCAAGGTGTTGTGCTTATGAGTTGGATCTGCTCCAGTGGTTGGTTCCTTGGATGAAAGATTAAGCATCAAATCCACTGTGGCAGTGTCATCCTGAGTTTCAGTCTCAGAGAATCCTCTCTTCCTTAGCACTTCTTCAGTGGCTGAGGCAGCGTTTCCAGGCAGTCCAAGCCTTAGCTCAGTTTCTTCAAACCCCATGTTCTCCTTCTTCAGGCCAACCTCCATGAGTTTTCAGTCTCTTATATGCTCTATCACTTTATCACTCTTTCTCTCTCTAAGCATTCAGTTATTTGTTTGGTATGTGGCAATAATAGTGAAAGATAGGAGGTGGGGGTACTAATGTACTATGGTATAGGGGCAGGGGCAGGACAAGGGGACGTTTAAGGAGGGTAGCGTTTGGGCGTGGTGGGCATTAATACAAGGACGCATGGTGCGTCCTGTCTTTTTAATCGAAATTTTTTAGAGGGAATGGGTTTCTGACACGTGGAGGAATGTGTGAGCTGGACTTTTCTGTGCATGCTGGCCTTGGTGACGACAAGGTGATGTTATCTTCCTATGATTGTTGAGTGGAAGAAGCGGAAGTGGACACCCCATGTTGCTTGCTTACACCACTTCATTTCTTTATTCATCCTAGGGTTTCGTCATTTCACACACAAGGGTAACTCACTCACTGCATTCATGCCTTTTTCATTCTAAATTATTCTTCTACTTTTATTCCTGTTTCCCTTCTCAACTCATGTCTATTATCTCACAACTATAACTTTTATAATACACTTCTTTGCATGCACACGCAAGATCGATTATTCCATACACCAGTAACTGTTCATGTTATGTCCAAAGCAAAATTTTCAAAAGTGTACCTTTTGCGACTTTTATGTAATGATATATATTCAAATTCAATTGCATTCATTGAACTGTGATGCCCTTTCTTAAACAAAGATCATCGTTAGAGGTGAACACCACTATTCATCTTTGGGTTTAGCCACCATTATTATTGGTCTTAGATAGATAATCCACCTAGGATCGATAAAAAAGATTCCAAACTCAAGAAGTACTCGTTTCCCAAGTGGACTCTTACGTGGATGCATGCGTTAGAGAAAGGTCTTCTAATATATTTTACCATTAATAATCAGGAATAGACATATACTAACTCCCTAGTTTCTGCATCAATTGTTTTTATACAGTTAATCCATACAGTGTAATTAATAATTTCAAAAAATGTTTCACCGTAATAGAAAGTTATTCACTATTTAGCTAGAGCTGTCAATCAGAGTAGCCATACATATATAATTAACACATATCGTACGTGTTCAATCAACATACATTACTGAAAGTGACGATACTTGATCTCTGATGACAAGAAGATTTTTTGTTTCCAACATTTTGCTCAGTGTGCGTATACATGACTATATAAGCTAAACCCTTTCATTTCTGTCCATCAATATCTATAGCTCTGTAATTGTCAAACTTAACCCCTTGGTTCTCTGTGAGGCAGGCATGTTGCCTATGAGATAACCATACTGTTCAGTGGCACAGAAACAAAAATAAAGCATATAAAAAAAATGAAAGACATGAGTGTGGTTTTCTTTTTAATTGTAGTAGGTAATGCTCACTTAATACGTTGTTTACTGTACATAATTATTACAAATAAAAGTACTGAGCGCACTTTATAGACAGACTAAATTTTTGTTGGGATGATGTGCTAAAGGAGGTTGACAGTGGAAGTTGTGGTGAAAAAAAGCATATATAAATGAAGGTGTGCAATTATTTGACAGGAACACTTAACTGTTTGTTGTTACTGTGTACATACACATAAAGATTTGAGGTATGATCCGTGAGGCGTTACTTGAGAATTGCACGCACACATGGTGGCCACGTTCATGTTGCCCCAATTGTCCTCTCCCTTCAACATCTGGGATTGTCAAACTAGACAGTGAGAAAAGAAACTGAAAAGATTGTGTCCAAGATTATGTTAAGACCTTCTCATCGTGGTTGATATTCGAGTCAGGTTAAGTTTCAGACACCCAAATCTTGTTTTCGCAATGGCTTTTAATTTGTGGGATGACTGTGATCCTCATTCACGCAAGTTGAGAGACATCATTTCAAAGAAAATCCATTTTCTTATCAACAGTCTTCCAGCTTATCAACTTCATAATCATAATTTCAAAACTTATATCTTTCTACACAAACTTTTCTTTATTATGTGCAACCTAACATGCTACTGTATGTATACTCTTAAATTAATGGTAATCAATTATATATATAGATGATTTATAATTTATAATATTTTATTTAAAAATCCCTCTATGCACCACACCTATACATAGGCTTATTGTACTAAACATGTAAGCTTTAATATTTGATTAAAACAAAAAGTCTGAACTGTTTTTAGGTTTCTCTCTTTTTTCCCGTTGCATTTCGTATATTGCTTTTAATAGTTCGAATGTTTGTATAGTTTGGTAATCATTATTGAATCTCTACAAACTTAAAAATGTTTTAATCCGAAATTTATCTTATCATGATAGAGAAACAAATTTAAAATTCAAAGCATCAAAATGCATGTTTCGGGTTGAGCAGAAGAAACTCGATTCCTTTTTAGAAGGCTTAAAATCATGCATGAGATATTAATATGTATAGAAACTCACTATCGAAAGATATTTATTTGCATTTCATAGATCAAACTCCGTGAGATGATATTTAAAAGAAAGAAAGAAATAGCATTTAAAACTACAAAGTTATAAAAAAATTGTTTTAATTATTTGAAGATGTGCAAGAAAGTGGCATAAAAAAATAGGTATATGAAGGATATATATAATAAATAAAAATCTTAAAGGTGAGAATGAATACTAAAAGAAGTTAATTGACAAGTCCTTAAAACGGCACATCCAGAATTGTAGAGTCTAGAATATAGGAAAATGGGAGGTGATGGTCAAACATGTGAAGTTTGATGAAAATGGAAGAATATGAATACCAAAAATGGTGTAGGAGGTGATTTGAGTTGAGTTTGCCCTTTTCCCACTTCGGTCTAATTGGGTATAGGCATAAGGGTGGGACCAATATATGTCACAGAGTCATGTGGTAAGATTCATTGGAAAGAATTGTTAGGTCCCACGGAAGTGGCCATGTGGGTTTGTTGGCCTTATGTAGTCCTAGGTGTCAAACCCTATCCCATGTGCGCCGCTGGAGGGCACCCCACTCACTCTCTCTCTCTCTCTCTCCCTCTCCTTTACCTTTTAACTCTTCTTTTTATTCTTATCTTACATTTTCTTATTTTACCATTTACAAGTAAGAGACACAACAATATAGGGACAATAGTAATGCTTCATGTAAATGGGGAAAAGAGTTGCACTATTGTCAAACATTTCCCTTACATTATAACTTCTTATTCTCAAAATTATAGGCCTTCACCATCCCAATTATGTACCCTCAAAAGCCCTATTATCCCTTACACTAAATTTTCATATCTCACAACCTTTTACCATCAATTTACCCATTTAATTCTGACAACAATTCCATATTCGTGTTCCTGCACCCTTGCAAGCCATTGGAATTTTTCACATTGCCAAACTATCGAATAAGAGAATTTTTTTTATTAGCAAATAATAAAATAATAAATAAAGATATTTACTTAAACTTTTATACAAAAAATTCTCTTATATAACTTCCCAAAACAGAATCTAATATTATGGACATTCTCACACAACCTGTATCAAAAACTATACCTTATATTAATTTAGAATTATTTTCTAAAAAAATTGACACAAAAAATTAACCCACCAAAATATTTAAAATACTTACAGAAATAAAAAAAAATTAAATTCTTTAAGAAATCATACCGCGTTTTCTTATAACCGCATATGTATTGTATACAATCGAACTTACTCGGAGAAAGAAGTTAGTATATAAACAATAGTTTACATATATACAGAATTCATATTTCTATATTTGTATTATCATTTATATTCGAGAATCAATAATGTATTAAACTGTTTGAATAAATTCATATGATTTTGATATGGCATTTAATTTGGAGGGTAAGAGTTACATCGTACCATAAGTGGTCATTATAGAGAAATAATTTATTTTCCTTTTTATTTTTTGTTTTGTTGAAATAAGTTTGTAATGATTATATATGAGAGATATGCTAGTTTAATATATTTATTAGTGTTTTTTATTAGTATAAAATAATAAATGAAACAGTTTTGACGAAATAATTTCGGAGGAACTTCGATTAGGATGAAAGAACTTTCAATTGGTCTCCACTAAATGGGAGAAATCCACCTGAAAAAGACTTTTCGATAATTAAGTCAGTAGAAGTATAAAGATAATAAGTTTTTTAACAGTATCAAAGTTAAGCTAAGAGTATGTGACAATATAAATTGTACTTCCTGAAAAATGGATATTTATAAATTGATCAGGTGGTATCTTTGGAATGGATCCTTATGAATTATTTAGATTAGTCATATATCTACTATTCATTATTCAATAAATAATCCTTCATTATTTAAGACTCATTATTAAACTATTTTACTTAGGATACAATAAAAATTCAGTTAAAAACATAATCGTCGCAAATTCTTTAATATTCCGATCTTAAGACACGGATACGTACAAAAATGTTTTAATTTTTATACAGAATATTCAGTTGCAAGTATGATCCTCCTCTTTATACATCCTCTAAAAAGTGTAAGCTAACATAAAAATCTTTAATCCTAATAACAAGTATGATCCTCTTTTGTATACATCATCTAAAAAGTGTAAGCTAGCATAAAAATCTTTAATTATAAATTAAATCATGATTCTTATGTCAAAATATTCTATGACAACATAATCTGCTTAAGCAAGCATAACAATGGGCGGTGGTTAACATTTATATAACATGTATGATACCTAATTTTTAAAAAATATTTTTTTAAAGAAACAGAGATTAGACCCAGATAGGGTCTCGTTTCAGGGGGTCGAGGGCTATCTAGGAACAGAAAAAAAAAAAATCAAAAAGAGATTGCAATCAAGACATTACATTAAAAATTATTGGCATTTGGTGGTGCAGAGAGATCCTAAGCCATCATCATTTTGGTGATATATAATTAAACTTTCTTTTCAATGCGTAAAAAGTTGTTCCTTTTTCTTGGATCTTGCGTGATCTCAGATCCAATGTTGTGCTTTCTTGAGCTCCATGACCAAGTGCAAATTCGATTCTATGTTTACCAAAACTCATTATTATATATTTTTATACCAATAAATTTTTACACTTCTATTACTTTAATCCTTTATTTTTTCTTTTCTTCTACAAATACAAAAATTCTTTTTTTTAATAATCATATTATTCTTAAAAATGAGTTATGTGAAAACATGATTTCTCTTTTAACAAAAAGTGTAGGCACCACCTTAGCCATTTTCAACATCTGAACCCCCTTGGTACTAAGAATCTGAGATTTTTGTTTTGTCAATGTTTCACATTCAGTTTGTGTCAGTTCTGCACATGACAATGGCGTAGGCTTAGCTATCTACGGTCGTCTTGAACGTGTTGCGTGAATTTAGGTTTAATGTGCGTTTCATGGTTCACTAGCTTAGGTAGACCCAATATTTCACAGACATAAATCACATTAATTTGAATCACATTCCCTATATCCTTCAACTAAAAAGAAGAATATTAACACACAACTCAATATTACAAACACTCTAATTGCTAATACTTATCCTTTTTATCAATTTTATTTCTCATATAATACAAATTTCCATGTTTTCTGTCTTCCTCTCCCCAAGTGTTGTCAACCATTATGATGGGGTCTTGAATCATTTTTCAAAAAACACATGTAAGAAAAAAGACACTTCATGATTTTTATTACTTTGTCACTTGTTTCATATACATATAAGATAACAAAATTTGATAAAAGAACTTGTATAAACTATCTAAATATGTCTATATCTCGATCATAATAATACATTATTATTTAACTATAGTCTGTCTCAAATTATTTATCATCTTGTAAAAAGTAAAAATGCATTATTTATATGTTTGTTTTAAAAAAATCATTCTTTACATCCTAACACTTGCATTAATTTACACTTAACTCTACATTTTTAGTAAGCAAATTATAAACAATTATTTGTTATAGTATTTTTTGAAAACTTATGTTACTTTAACATTGCAAATGAAATAAGATGGAGAAAAGTGCGTCTTATGCTTTAACTACAAGGTCTTAAATGGTGAGACAAGATGAAGGATAGAAGTAAGAGACAACGATTTCAAATAAATTGTTTTTCCGAATTGACTTTCTTGTAAGTTTGACGCTTCTTGAAAAGTTCAATAAATTCCAATTATCTTTTTATAGAATGACAATATATATTCAAATTATAATGTTTAGTTTGAATTAGAAATTGTAAGAACATAAAACTTTTTAAAAAAATAAAAAAATATAACTCAGATTAATTATGAATATTGTATTATTAAAGTGTAAAATTTATAAATAGTAAGAGTTAGTTATTTAAATTTTATTTTAAAATGAATAATCATCTTTCGAACTCTTTTTTGTTTTTTCCTAACTTTTCTCTCAGATTTTGACTAACGTGTTCATCTTTTTGAAGATCAAGACCTGCCATAGGAATTCTAGATGAAAATTATTGATTAGAATCTTCTTTAGAGTAAATTATTCTTAGTCCCTTTTTCATTTGAGTTAATTTTGAGAAGTTTTGCATGTTAGGATCATAGGGGTGTGTTCAAATTATTGATCAGGATTTTCTGTGTACATGTTTAGGCTTCCTGTGAGTTTTGTGAAGTTGGTGATGAATTTTGTGTTGAGAAAGTTAAAAATGTAAGGGATACTAGTTTAATGTTTAATACTACCTTAGGTTAGATGATTTGGATGTGAATGTGGGGTGATCATATTATTTTAAAATTCTCGCATGAATTGGCGTATTTGTTTATTTGTGATTTAAATCAGATTTATTTTGAATTATATATTGGTTGATTTGTGATTTGAATAAGTTCACTTGAAATTGTGATATTAGTTTGATATTGTGATATTAGTTTGATTGAAATGAAACCCTATTTTGTTTTGAATGCTTTTGAAATATTGTGTGCATCTGTCAATTTTATGTTATAATATTGAACATAGACAAGTGATTCAAGTTGATATTTTTTAATCAACTTATTCAAAGATAGGATGAAATGGAATTGAAAAACTAGCTTCAATCATAATGAACCTATTAGGTTCTAAAAAAACATATTTTTCATGCAAATTTGTTCGACAAGATACGTGCTCGCTCGACGAAATTTGTTTTCTCAAAAACCCGAGAACTTTGGTCGTTGGATGAGCTATATAATACAAGTTACAAGTGGATTGGTCATTGGGCGAGATAAAATTCATTTAATTAAGAACATGAGAGCTTTGACCGTTGGGAAAACCAAATTCACTAGGCAAGCCAAATTCGCTAGAAGAGTAGTTGAAATGAAAACTCCTAATGATTTGGTCGTTAGGTAAGCCAATTCTTGATGAACAAAATTCATTTAACTGAAAACTTGAGAGCTTTGGTTTGTAGGCGAGAGGTTTTTTATGAAAAATTTCCAATGGTGTAGTTGTTGGACGGCTAAAGGTTATTGGACGTTATGATGTCGGTTGGTAGGTGAGCAGAATGGTGGCTTGGCAAATTGCAACACGTGCTTAATTTACTGGGTGAGCCAAATGTTGATTGAGTGATAGGAGGTTTCCTAAACTTTGAAAAAACATGTTTTTAAATGTTTATAAAATTTAAAATGTTTATCTTCAATTATATTGTTATATTTGACCAATATATTATATTTGAACATTTTTATAATATAATGGATGATGAACTTTTAATTTATTAGCATTTGAATTGAGTTGGATGTGTTTGTGTAAATCAAAATTTAAGATGATTTGGTTGTGATATAACATGCAATGTATTGTGAATATACTTATTTTCAAGGATGGAATATTATGTTGAAATGTTTAGGTTGTGTATTAATTTTGGAAATTTTAAAGAGATATTCCTAAATCTATTAATATTGGACTCACATTCAGACAAATATTAAGTGGTGAGAGTTGAAGGATGTTCCTATGACCTAGTCTGCAATGTGCAAAAACTGTATGGTAGGTCATAATAAATTTACCTTGTCTTATGAGACTATTTTCTATTATAGAAATTTGTTGTAGTGATAACTTAGTGAACATAGTATCACATGTGCAATTATTTTGAATCGAATTAATTGTAAGAGTCTTCCAGAATTAGACTCAAGTGTTTATGATCACTATATGAAAATATGGTTTTACAAACGGTCAAAATGATTCGATAAATGAAAATCATCGACGCAAAAGCGACATTCAAAAATACCTCACTAATATGTTTCTGTGTAAATTTATCAACGATTTAGATCTTTTGGTAATTATCGATGCACATAAATATGTAATTAATAATAGTATTAATTTGTATTTACATTTTTAATGTTATTTATTATTACTAATATCATTATTATTTATAATATTAATAATATAATATTATTTTTATTATTATAAATATTATTGTTATTATTATCTTATTTAATATTATTATTATAAAAATATTAATATTGTGAAAATTACGATGAATTTTATCGACGCATAATATTCATTTATCGACGAATATTATCAATGAATTTTGATTTGCGTTCAATTACCGATAAATTTGTGTTTATTGGTAAGTTTACTGACGAATATTGATTTGCACTAAAAAAAATAGTTTTCGTAATTACTAATGATCCTAAATCTGTCGATAAAATGCATTTATATCAGTAATTTTGTGTCGGTAAATCAATAATTTCTTGTTTGAATTTTAATGTTTTTGAGTTATGACTTAAGAGATAGTGAATTGGGTTGAGATTTTGACATTTGATTTTGATAAATGTTAATATTTTGAATTGAAATTCTATCCATTAGAATATATGGATGACATATGAGTATATGATTGAATTTAGGTATGCATACATTGCTTTTTTTTAAATATAAGATGTTTTCTTATTTGCATTTTGTTTATCAAGATGATCGTGTGTTGGATGAGAGGAAAATATGTTACAATATAAGTCAAGAATTTTGAAAATAATTTTATTATGTTTTGTAGTTTTTTGTTTTCTTAAAATATGTTTATGTATATATGTATTTTGATTTCCTACGAAAAAGAAAATTTATTTTGAAATTTTCAAAATAATAAATATAATATGGTGAATATTATAAATAAATGTTAAATAATATATTTGTAATTAGAGAATGTTATAGTGGATCGCTCTGTCTAATACAAGTAAATTCATTCAATTACACATATACATATATTGATGTTTCTATAATGTTGTGAATATATATATATATATATATATATATATATATATATATATATATATATATATATATATATATATATATTTTTTTATTTATATATA